>Ga0210401_10000131_pt1 | contig 86322 bp, 73 predicted proteins | sample IncBWH32MmetaG_FD_150866 | JGI IMG/M metagenome (GOLD analysis project Ga0210401, IMG submission 150866) | Forest soil microbial communities from Barre Woods Harvard Forest LTER site, Petersham, Massachusetts, United States - Inc-BW-H-32-M | ecosystem: Environmental > Terrestrial > Soil >...
CCGAAGTTCAACTGATCGTTGGTCTGGTGGAACGTACCAAACGTGCTGTAAAATTCGCCTTCACTGTTGCGTTCGAAGCCGGTGCGCGGAACGACATTGAATACGCCATAAGTTCTGTCGCCGTAAGCGGACGAGTATCCGCCGCGTTGAGCTTCCAGGTAATCGATATCCTTGGGATCGATTTGCGGCCCGACATTGCTGGCGATGTTGGTGTTGGGAATCGGGACCCCATCGATGGCCCAGGTTACCTGATGTCCACCGCGCACGTGCAGCTGGTCGTGAGTGACGTAAGCGCCGGGGACATAGTCGGTGATCGCATTGAGGCTGTTGCTGAGATCGGCGCCCGGCGTCATCGCGATTTCTTGCCGGCTGATCATCGTAGTCGGCGTGATCTGCTCCGGATTGATGGCCAGCGCCGATTCCTGTACGTTCACCGCTTGCTGCACCGCCCCGACCACGAGCTGAAAGTGCAGCACGGGAGCGCTTCCGGAAGCGACCACCACTTCTTGGGAGGCGGGCGCAAATCCATCTCGCGTCACCGTCACCCGGTATGCTCCCACTGGCACGGAAGTTGCTTCGAACGCTCCATCGGCATCGGTGGAAATGGTTTGCGAATAGTCAGAACTGGTGGACTTCAGGACCACGCTGGCGCTTTGTACCGGGCGATGCGATGGATCATGAACCACGCCGCGAAGGGAACCGAAGACAGCGGCCCACAACGTGATTGGAACAATAAGAGCACATGACAGTTTCACTTGGAAAGCTCCTTGCCGCGCAAACGCGAAGGCAGCGCTCGCGCTGTCGTTCATCAAACTGTAGTTCAGTTGTGCGAACTAAGCGGGCAAGGGCGGCGGGCGTTGGAAAAGTGTGGGATCAATCGCCCCACGAGCCCGCGAGGATGGAATGGAGTTCGATTGCCGCAATCCAGTGCTTGGGACTCTGATTGCGGTTCCAGCCGTTATGAGCACTTGGCCGGATAGAGAGGGGCCGGCAGCGGCGCGTGAGCAATCCGGCGGGCAACCGGTGGAGGCTACCAAATGAACAGAAGCTGCGTCCAAAGCGATGGGTTGATGCCTTGGGCAGGAGCCGGAGTTGTGCTTCCGCTCGCAGCAGGCCATCTTGCAGTCGGGCTGGCTCGATAAAGCCAGCGAAGCGAAAGGAGCCGGCCCAAACAGCAGAACCAAAGCCAAGCTGAGAGCTTGATTGATGGTACGGCGAAACTGTAAGGCACCGGCCACAGGGTCGTCCAAAAAGGAACGTCCCAACTATAACATCTTCTAGGGTGGTGTCGAAAACAATTCAGCGGGCGGTCCAGCGTCTCCGGCGAGCTGTCGCGATGATCGATCCGAGGCCGATCAGGATCATTGCCAGGGAGCCGGGTTCAGGAACGGCGCCAGCGGCCTCGGTTCCAAACGAAAGCCCGGAACCGCCATCGTCGAGTATGCTCACTGGCGCAAGGAAATTTCCAGGGTTCGCGTAAGCGTGGACGCCGAGAATGTCGAACCCGTTCGGACTTGTGGAGATCGTGGCGGCGCTAGTGGTGCCATCACCCCAGTTGATGGTCCCCTCAAAATCCGAAGCGAACCCAAAAGGATTGGCGTCTCCAAAGCTGCCGAACATAACGCTCACCGGTACGCCAGCCATAAATGAGAATGAGGGAAGGCTCGCGATCAGGCTCAGTGGAGCATCCCCAACGCTGGCTGAGCTGATTCCGGACGCCGATTCTCCATCTGTGTCATTTACGCTCACTGTGGTGACATACGGAGGTGAGCTCCTCTCCGTAGGTGTGATTTCCACTGATCGTGAAAAACCCGTTTCCAGTGCTGATCGTGGCTGTTGATGTGGTCCCGTCACCCCAGTTGATAGTGCTCGAGAAGTCGGACACTGATTGGTTGGGGTTAGTATCGGTGAAGGTGGCTACCGTCCTGTTGAATGCAATCCCTTCGACCACATTCAGGTTCGACGCGCTGGTGATTATGATTGCGGCATTCAGCCCGCTGCTGCCAAATGCTGACGCGCAAGCCAACAGAAGAGTTCCCGAGAGGTTATTCATAGCAGTTTCCGAAGTGAGTTAAATAGGCCTGATTATAGCGTGCCACCAGGAGAAGTATATGTTCGGAGGTACTGGTACTTGTACGGTTCAGTTAGCCGTCTGCCACAATACCGCATGGAGGTAATTTATGGCAGGCACTGTAAAGTCGATTCCAGAGGGTTATCACACCGCGACACCCTATATGATCTGCAAGCCCGCTGCGGAGGCTATCGAGTTTTATAAGAAGGCGTTTGGCGCCGTAGAAGTCATGCGCATGGCCGGTCCGGACGGGCGCATTGGCCATGCCGAGATCAAGATCGGCGACTCGCATATCATGCTCGCGGACGAACACCCCGAAATGAGTATATATAGTGCCCGGCATTATGGCGGCTCTCCGGTCAGCGTGCTTCTCTACGTCGACAACGCGGATGCAACTGTGAGCGCCGCGGTGGCTGCGGGTGCTAAAATCACGCGGCCGCTAAAGGACGAATTCTACGGCGACCGAGCGGGAAACATCGTCGATCCTTTTGGGCATCAATGGTACATTCACACTCACATCAAAGACGTTTCGCCCGAGGAGATGCAAGACGCCGCGGCCGGTAGCTAACAGCAAGAGCAAGAACCGCTTCCTCGCGGTCGCGGCTCGATAACGATTCTAAAAGCTGTACTTGAGCGCGAACTGGAGGTTGCGCGCGCCTTGCGACGTGTTCACCACGCCTTCGTTGCTGCCACCGTGTATGTCGATGACGTAACCCTGCACTACGAAGATGGGCGAATTGAGAGCGTTGATCGCCTCAAAACGGAATTCTACGGACTGGCGTTCGGTGATAGGGAACTTCTTCGAGAGTCCCATATCCACTTGCTTGATCCCAGGCCCGCGTTCGGTGCCCACACCACAGGTGCCGAACTTGCCCGGAGCTGGATTCGCCATGGTGCTGGGATCGAACCAAATATAGCCGCCGCCTGAAAAGTTCTTGTAGGGCGTTTGAATGGATGGAGCGATGCAGTCCGGACGAGGCTGAAACGATCCGGTGCCGGGATCTCCCGCAAAATCAAGCATGGAGATGGGGAAGCCGCCGTGTACCGTAAAGACGGTGTTCAGTTGCCAGTCGCCTACCACAGCGTTGACGAATTTGTTCGCGCTTTGAAGGAACGTGCGATGCTTGCCGAACGGCAGTTCATAAGTCAGGTAGCCGTTGAACACGTTGGTCACGTCGTGATCGCAGAAGCCGTAATCCTGATTGATGTTGTAGGCGTATTGTTGGAAGGAGACGTCCGCGCTCGCTTGACTGGCCGTCGCGTCGCCATAGCGGGCGTAATAACCCTGGTTATTAGTCAGACATTTCGACCAGGTGTAGTTGGCTTGAAACGCCAGCCCGGTGGCGAGCCGCCTCTGGAACGACAGTTGGAGAGCATTGTAATTCTGCCTGCCTACGGTCGAGTTGAGCCGGACTTGGCCGGTTCCAATGTTCTTCAAGGTCGGATTCCCCGACAAGTACGGTCCCGGTGTAACGGTTCCGTTCGCCAGAAGAACCTGTTGGCCGGCGTTCACGATCGTTGCCAGATGGTCAGTGTGCTGTCCCACGTAGGCGGCCTGGAATGTCGTGGAATTCCCGAACTGCCGCTGCAACGAGAAATTCCATTGATTGGAAACCGCAGGCCGATAGTTGGAATCCTGCATGTGAATGCGCACGCCAGCGAAGCACGATGCAGGCGCCGAAGTGACAGTAGTGACGTTGCACGGTACGCCGCTGGTAGAACCTAACGCGCCGAAGCCTTGATCTAGCGTGATCTGATTCGCCGGAATCGCGCCGTTGGGTCCGGCTACCGGTTGGCTAACCAGGTCGATATTCCAAGGCGCGTTTGTCGCTAAGCGATTATACTCGCCAGTTCCCTCTTGGAAACTCGACCGGCTGAAAGCCGCGCGGATCACGGTGTTTCTCGCCCACGTTCCACCCGGGCTCCAGGCCAAGCCGATGCGCGGCAGAAAATTTGCGATACCGTTGTATTGGTTGTAAAGAGCACGACTGTTGCCGTTCACGCCAGCTAGCTCAATTAGGCCGTTGAGCTCACCGAAGTTAGTCATTCGGTTGCCCACCTCGTAGATCGGTGTGAAGAGCTGCCACCGCAGACCGAGGTTCAAAGTCAGGCGCGGAGTCACTTTCCAATCGTCCTGGAAGAAAGCTCCGAAGGCATTGTTGCGCTGCCCTACAGTGCCGGAAAAACCCTGCCCATATCCGATGTAGGAGGGAAGGCCCAGCAGAAAGTCTGCCTCGGCGTTCCCAGTGTATTGTGCGTTGAACCCGATCTGACCGGCCGCGCCATCGCTGGTAACGGAAGGAACGTAGTCGTTCCGGTAGCGAATGCCTTGGAATCCGAACTTCATGTTGTGAGAGCCATGCGTGTAGGCCAAGGTGTCTTCGAATTGGATAGAAGTCTGGTGGAAGATCTCCGGAGAATCGACTGTACCGAACGCGAACGGACCGTTAAGTCCGCCGCCGACCGGTGAGCCAGCAAAGGAAAGGCCGGGAAGGAACGGGGTGGGCTGGCCAGGTATCAGTCCAGCACCGCTAGTCGAACCCGCTTGTTGGACATTCGCTTCGGCGGGAAAATAATTTACGCCTGCACGGAATTCGTTGACCAGGTTCGGGCTGATGGTTCGCGTATAGTCGATTACGCCGCTCCACAATGGAAAGACGTTGTTGCCGGTAGTGTTGTACAGCAGCGGCTGGCTGTTGACGATTGGATTGAGAACCGACTGCTGCGAATACCGCACGGAAAGATGGTCCCGCTCCGACAGGTTGTAATCCACTTTCGCGTCGCCCTGTTGGCCGTGAATATAAGTTTGTTGAGTATTGGGAGCATTGTTCAGCAAGCCGGGCAGCGTGGCCTGCGGAAGCACGCCCAGGATTTTGAGTGCTGTCGGGCTCAAGCCTTTTATGCAGGGAGACGAACCGAAAGTCTGCCCAGCCCCGCAAATCGCGGCGTTACTGAGGTTGGCCGGCATTGCGACCGTCGTACCCGGATAGTGGAGTGATATGCCCGGTATGTCGGATAGGTTCCCTGTGCGCTCTTGACTCGAGAAGGTGTTGATGGTGCCTGGAGTGGCTGGAGTATCGAAGCGTGAGCCCTGATAGTCGACAAAGAAGAAAAGCTTGTTCTTCTTGATTGGACCGCCGAATGTGCCGCCGTATTCATTCCAACGCAGGTTCGGAGGCGCGCTGTTCACCGTAGGATCAGAGCTGAAGTTGCGGGACCATTCATTGGCATTGAAAAAGTCGTTCCGCACGAATTCGAAGGCGTTCCCGTGGAATGAATTACTCCCGGATTTGAGACTTACGCTGATCACACCGCCCAGAAATTGCCCGTATTCGGCGCTTGGATTGTTGGTGACCACGCTGAATTCCTGGATCGCATCCACGTTGGGCGAGTAGGCCACGTTGTTGTCGACGAACTCGGTGTTCTCCATGCCGTCGAGCAGATAGTAGGTAGCTTGCTCGCGGTTGCCATTGATGTAAGGCCGGCCGGAATTGAATGTCGCCTGACCGGTGTTGAAAGCCGCCGGACTGGTAGTGACCGACCCCGGCATCAGTAAAGCGAGTTGATTATAGTTGCGGGTTTCGAGCGGCAGGCTTTGGATCGCGGCGCCTTGCATCACCGTGCTCAGCTGCGCATTTTCCGTCTGAAGTATCGGCGCAGAGCTGGTCACCTCCAAAGTTTGTGTGACCTGGCCGACTTGCAACTGGAAGTCGATCTTCGCCACCTGGTCGAGCACCAGTTCGACCGAGCGCTGAACCACTGTCTGGAAACCTTTGGCCTCCGCGCGGACTTCGTAATTGCCAACGGGCAGCCGCGGCAGGCTGTAATAACCGGCATCGTTGCTAACGGTCGCCCAATTCGTCCCATGATCCAGGTCCTTCGCCGATATCGCGGCGTTAGAGACGGCAGCTCCTGAGGCGTCGGTCACCTGGCCGGTGATTGCCGCGGTTGGTCCCTGGCCCCAGCAGAGCACTGTGGTTACGAGCAGACATAGGATGGTTCCTAAGAGAATTCGTGTGGATAAAGCTTTCATGGCAACTCCTTCACAATTGTCGATACGCCGTCGGTCGAGCAACATGCCGTGTTCGTCATGCTGCGCTTGATTTCGAACCTTGTCTAGTTCAGAACGGTTGTCCATATGTTACGGATGCGTTCATTACAGATCGAACGCACTCAGATTCAATGCTTTGCCCTCGATCGCGCCGATTGATCGGTCTTGATGGCCGGCCTAGGGATCGCCTCTAGCAATGCCTTGACGGGACGCACCGCCGCCAACACAACCTCGGCTCTAGGTTGCTCCATCTGGCTGAGCGCCAGCTTCTGCTCCGTCAACCATTTCGCCGGAGCCGTCTCTCCCGATTCCAAATATTGGAGCGCTCGCAGGCCGATGGTACCAGTCTTGGAAAGATCGCCTGAAAGCGGTGCGGCTTCTTCTAGCAGAACACTCGAAGCAAGAAGAGGACGAAGCCGGTTATCATTCGCAATCCATTGGCTCATCGCGAGTCGGATCTCTTCGGCCTCCTGGCGATGCTGGCCTGGATCGGCGACGAAACGGTGAATCGCTTCTTCCAGCAGACGGACAGTTTCACTTTCAGGCTGTGCGGCATCTACCAGCCGGTTGAGCGGAATGTCGTGGCTATAAGAGCGCGCGGCCTGCCGCTGGTCGATCCCCAGCGGTTCAACTACATCCGCTAACACGCGAAGGGCTGGAGCAGGGGTTCCGCCTGCCAAGCGGTCCAGCATCCGTTGATAACCGGTTCGATGCTCGACGCCGCTCCAGTCCAACCAGCGGCTGACCGTCGCCATTCGCCGATACATGGAATCGATGCCGATGACATTGGCAGGCGACCATAGACGCTCGGCGATCGCTGCGGCGCGTGGCCACAAACGCGAATCGACCGTTTCCTCGGTCACGTATTCGGTCCACATGCACGCTTCACCGCCGAGAATGTGCGCGGCTTCGCGTTCATTCAATTGCTGTGCGGCTCCGCCAAGCGGATCGATCTGATAGTGAAACGATGCCGGATTTAAGTGGTCCAAATAATAGCCATACGAAAGAATCCCGCGGTAGCCTTTCCGTGCAGCGTCGGCCAAAGATTGCTGCCCCCGCCAGGATTGAATCACTAGGTCGTTTGAAACGCCGGGTTGCAGCACTTCGTCCCAACCGATCATCTGCTTCCCGTGCTTGGTGACCAGCGCATGAACTCGTTCGCTGAAATAGCCCAGCAACTCACCGCTGCTTTTGAATCCATGTTTTTTGCAAAAATTCTGGATCGCGGGATTCCGCTTCCACTCCGCATCCAGCACTTCATCGCCGCCGATATGGAAATACGGGTCGGGAAAGAGCGCGGCCATTTCACCGATGAAACGATCCAGAAATGTGTAGACGTCCTGGCGCGTAGGATCCAGCGTCGGCTCAAAGATCCCCCATTTCCGCTCGATCTGGAAAGGTCCCGTTGCGCTGGCAATTTCGGGATATCCGGCCAGCCAACTGGTGGTGTGGCCGGGAATATCGAACTCGGGCACCACCCGGAGGCCGCGCTCCGCCGCGTAGGCAATTATCTGGCGTACTTCGGCCTGGGTATAGAACTTACCATCGGAACCCCGTTGCTGCAGTTTTGGAAAGACCTTGCTCTCTACGCGGAAGCCCTGGTCGTCGGAAAGGTGCCAGTGAAACACATTCATCTTCACAGACGCCATGGCGTCGATATTTCGCTGGATCACCGGCAGCGGCATCCAGTGGCGGGAGACGTCGAGCGAAAGGCCCCGCCAGGAAAAGCGAGGATGGTCTTCGATGCGTAAAGCAGGCACGGAAAACGAATCCGCGTCCGGCGCGATCAGTTGCGAGAAGGTCTCCAATCCACGGAGGGCGCCGGTCACAGTTGCGGTCGACAAGCGCCCGCCTGAGGGAGCGATCGCTAGTTGATACGATTCGTCTTCGCCTAGCAATGGCACGTCTGGGGAACCGGCGCGGCAATCGATGGTCAAAATGGGCCGCCCTCCACTCGCCATCGGAATGCCAGTCTGGCGAGAGAGGCGCGTGACGAATCGAGCGACGGCGTCCTGAAGACGGCGATCGGTGTGCCCAGTAATGCGGACGCCGAAACTGCCATCGATGGTCAGCTTTCCCTCATCCAGCGACACGCGCGCAGGCATCGGCATCAGAGACAGAGCCGGCTCTGCTTGCAGAGCGGTGACAAGCGCCAGAATCGCAAACAGCGCTCTCATCGGGGAAACATTTCCTCCAGCTCGGCGGCTGATGGACGCCGCCCGTACTCGCACAGCTCGAAGGCTTCCGCGTGCTGGATTTCGCGAGCCCGCTCGGCTCCATACCGGCTGGCGAGCGCTACTCGGGCCGGTCCACATGGCGGATGGCTCCAGTTGGCGCTCAGCCACTGGCGGCGGGCAATGGGATCTTGCGGTACCTGCTCCGATACGCCGTCTACCCAGGGCAGCCATTCGTAGAACTGAGAAGCGTGGGCATCCAAAGCGTCTACCTTGCGTTCCCAAACGTCGCTGATATCTACGGCGATGTCGGCTGTGAAGGGAACAGGCCTGCGAAAATGGTCTTCCAGGTACATAAAGACCGGGTTTCGCGGAAGCGGAGCGACGTCAGGGCAAACGTTGGGAACCACTACGAGATATGCGGAGTCTTGAACCAGTTGAGCGGTATAGCGATGATCCGGATGATAGTCGTAGGGGCGGTGTGTGAGAACCAGATCTGCTTCCCAAGTCCGAATCTGTCGCACAATCTCCCACCGCGACGCCAAGTCGGGTACTAATTGGCCATCGTGATGATCCAGCACCTGAGTTGCGTCAATGCCCAAGCGCCGGGCCGCTTCCTCGGCTTCCTGCGCCCGTAGTTGCGCCAGTGAAGTTCCGCTCAATACCGCATGACCGGCATCGCCGTTAGTCACGGCAACGAACTTGACGGCGTGTCCCAGGGACACGAACTTGGCGGCTGTTCCACCGAATTGAAGTTCGCAGTCGTCCGGATGCGCCCCGATGGAGAGAATTCTGAGCTGAAGATCTGGCACGCGAGGCAATATTCCGATGGAATCGCGAGCCTGTCCAGTTCAAAACGGTTGCAACCCTGTTCGGTACAGACCACCGAACGTATTTGTTCTCAGTCGTTTGAGGTTGAACTGGTCTAGAAAGTTATCGAGAAACCAACTGCGACCTCATTCTGCTGCGTATTGGTAGTGAAGGCGTGGAAAACGGGGTTCATCCACCGCGTATACCGGACTTCCGGCACGACGCGGACTCCGAAAGCATCGACCAGCTGCACGCCCGCCCCCGCGACTATGCCGAAGACACTCGCATGCGCTGGTGTAGCGGGTGTGTTTGTGCAACAACTGAGCACGCTGCTGGCGTTCGTAAAATCGGTCGAAGTCCGAATGGATTCGACTTTTCGCCAAGCACCGCCGCCCTCGAAAAACCAGTGTGCCCCAGGGTCGTGCCGGCTGTGAGCGTAGTATCGGACCACACCGGGGATATCGATCAATTTGGCACGCGTGTCTTCGTGGAGGATCGTGCTGGTGGTCACTTGGGTAACAACACCGCTTATCACTTGTGGCGCGGTGGTCGTCACCGTGGTATTCAACTGGTATCCAATCTTGCGCAAGAGCCCTCCGATGGCCACGCCGAAATGATCGGTCAGCATCACTTGCGCAGTGCCTCCATAACCAATTCGTGAGGATGCGCCCGTGGTCTGATACATGGTGTTCACAGTGGATGAGTTGGTTACGGTGTTGGTGCCGCTGGATATCAGACTCAGACCCAACACAGAAAGAGTTCCACCGGCAGAAAAACGGCGCACGTAGGTGTGCTGGTCCGCGGAGGAAGATGTATTGTTGCTCTGGCTGGAAGTCGTACTAACGGTGCTTCCAGCTGCGGGAGGCGCCGAGGGGTTCTCGCTGTTACCAGCAGCGGAGGTGTCGGCAGTGTTGGCAGCTACAGTTCGCCGTCTGCAAAAAAAACACGGGATGGCTATCTCGCTGGGATAGAAGCGAAGGGCGGCGTACGGGCCCATCAGCGTGGCTGTGAAATACTCCGCGTTTTGGGTAGAAGTTTTGAAGTGATAATACTTATCGGCAACAATGAGTTCGACACCGCGCAAGCGGTAACTGATTGAGCCTTCGGCGTCTCCAATCACAGCATGATGGGGAATCGCAAAACCCGAACCGTTCACTTGCACCATCAGGTTCCGAGTGAGGTGATACTCGCCCGCCAGACCGAACGTGGGATACACCACGGAGCGGCTGCCACTAACGCTATTGACCAGAGTATTGCCGGAGCTATCGGTGGTAGGTGCGAAGGGTGCGTTTACATTGGTCTTTATGCTGGTGTACTGCACTTCCCACAAGGTCTTGAGGTGCCATTTTTGACTGGCCTTGCGAGGGAAGGGGTAAAGCAAGTCCTGAAAGGACAATTTGAAATTCCGGATGGTGTAGTTCGCAGTGAGAAAGTCGCCCGCCGCATAGGTGGTGCCAAACAGATCCAGAGCCTGGTTGGCAGTGGTGCTGGTGGAAGCCTTGCTTTGAAAACCTGAAAAGTTCAACATCGCCGATTTAGAGACAGGGATATTGATCGCGGCGCCGATAGTGTAATTGCCGTTGCCGGGATAGTTCAGGTTCTCGAAGTCGAGGGCGGCCTTTCCTCCTCGAAGAGCGGGAGTCGTGTGCGTCAACCAGTAGAAGCCCTCGATCGACCAAGGGGCGTTGAGGGAGGGCGAAGTAGTAATCGTGGCGCTTTGATTTTGTACAACCGGTTGTGCTGGTTGCGCCGGAGTGGACGTTGGCGGCGTAGAGGTCTGGGGAGTGGGCGCGGCGGTTGCGGGAGTGCCAGGTTGCAGGGGAGGCTGCTGTCCCTCGGCGCAAGAGGCCACCAGAAGTGCGATGATGACAGAGAGACGGACGGGTACGAGCAATTTCTTCAAACAATCCTCCCGATGGGGGCTCTGCCATAAGGGATCAGGCAACCTGCACAAGATTTTTATACGGCGGCGGCGGGCCGCGTGAGTACACGGTGTCATGGTATTTACTAAACTTTACGCAGCGGAACGCGTGGATGTCACGCGCCGCGACCGGCCAGGCGTGTCTGTGGAACTTTTTGGCTCAAGCGGCGAATCACCTTTAGGAGGGCAGGTAATAGTCCCATCTATGCTTGAGGTGGCAAGTGCCCTCCATCCACCGTCTCATATTCGACAAAGCCCCGCAACACATACGATACATAAAATGTTGAAACCGACACAACTAGCGTTCATTTTGGTGGCGTGGTTGAGCGGGCCCCTTGCCGCTCAAGTATTTGATAACACCGGGAACGGGATGTTGAACGGCCCCTATTACTTCCGAGAAGTGCTGTTCACCTCAACCGACGAGGTGGCGATCTACGGGAGCATTAATTTTTCTGGTGGAACCTACACCACGACCGGCGCCCAGATCTTGGATTGCAACCAGAACGGTTGCTCCGGCCCGTCGACCTACTCGACTTCAGGGACGTACACGCTCTCGGCTAGCGGTTTCGGGTTCATCTCGGAAAAGCTCATCAGTAGTCAAATCTATGGAGGCGTCGGTGCGAACGGCGTTTTTGTCGGCAGCAGTACCGAGAGTGGCGATTGGGATCTTTTCATCGCCGCTCCGTTGAGCTCGCAAGCCGTCTCAACGCTGCAGGGGTCGTATTCGCTCGCCTACATCGATGCTACCGGCCTTTTGACTAATGGTACACCCTACGACGCTCTGCTTCAGATGACTCCCAATGGTTCTGGCAACATCGGCACCGTGAACGTGAGCGCTTACGCGACCAGTTCCACCGCCACAACACAGGCCCTCTCGGGAATTAAGTACATTGCCAGCAACGGCGCTTTTGTCCTTACCTTTCCTTCCAATTCGAACACAGCGTTGGTCCAAGGGCAAGAGTATCTCTATTCCACGCCCGACGGCAGCTTCGTCTTTGGCGGATCGCCCGGGAACTTTGACATGATTGTCGGCGTGCGCACGGGATCGGGATCCGGTTTAGGAGGCTTCTATTACCAGGCGGGCATGGATGTGGATGACTCACAGGTGGCGAATGGTGGTTCTCCTGGCTTGGACACCTATTATGGATCGTTTAGCGCCAATGCCGGAGTTCTGGTGGGACATGAGCGGATTCAGTTGGGCTCGGGTTCGGCCGAGGGCTATACCTATACTGATGGCTATCAAGCAGGCTCGACTACTTACACCGACGCATTCTTTAATGCCCAAGAAATCATGGGTGCGAACGGAGTACGCATCAGCCTCGGGATCGGTCCGTCACTGAGCATTTCAGTGGCATTGCCAGCGCCCAATCCCAGTCAATCGGGCAGCGTCTATATCAATCCGATGGGCGTAGTGAACTCTGCCAGCTCGGCGCCCTTTACCGCAGGCGTGTCTCGTGGCGAACTGATTACGCTGACCGGAACCAATATCGGACCAAGCACGCTTCAAGTGGCCTCCATCATTCCCCTGCCCACGACACTCGGCGGCGTGCAAGTGCTGATCAATAACATTGCTGCGCCGATTTACTACGTAAGCTCGACTCAGATCGCGGCGCTTGTGCCTTACGAAACCACCGCCTCGGTCGCACAGATCCAGGTGATCAACAACAAAACCTCCTCCAACGTAGTGACGGAACTCGTGAATCTGACCACTCCGGGTGTGTTTACGAATCCTGCAGGAGGCATCGGTTATGCAGCGGCTGAACATGCTAACGGTTCTCTGGTGTCCCCCTCAAGTCCCGCGCAAATCGGTGAAACCATCCAAGTCTTTGTCACCGGGCTGGGAGACGTTTTTCCAACCATCGCGAACGGAGCTGCCGGTGTGTTCGGCTCAACCAGCAATGCGATCACTGCCGATGTGAACGGTACCGCGGCAACGGTAACTTATGCCGGGCTGGCTCCAGGGGAGGCGGCCTTGTACCAGGTCAATTTGGTAATCCCCAGCGGGCTGACTTCTGGCGACAATTACTTAGACATTTCCGGACCGGACTCTTATACTACAGAGGCTCTGATTTCAATCGGCACCACGGCTACGGAAACGCCTGCGCAGGCCTCGCGCTCCAATGGTCTGGAACGACGGAAATCACCTAAATCCTTCCACCCACTTCGTCGCTCGACGGCCTTGGCTCCCCAAGAATGATACGGCGTCACGCGTAGAGGTTGAAGCCCGAACTGCTATTGGTCGCAACTAATCCGGCGGAGGAGCTGTCGGTGGAGCCCGTCGGGGAAGTCGAACTTTCCGTGCTGGAGACCTCCGCCCCCGTGGTGATGATGATGATGATGTCCTTTCGCGGTTAGACTCGAGCCTGGCTGTTGGGCGGTCTGGATGCCGCTTTGCAGTAGCGAGAATGCCCTCTGCGCCTGTCAAATTGCCGGACGAAAATGCCGAACCGAGGGCGTTGAGAATCGTTAGTAATGGGGTCGCCGCCGGAATTCGTGGGGGACTGAGTGGGCGGCGTGGTTGTACCCGCATGCCCTGACTTTCAAGAGTTTGCTGCAGGTTTGCAAAGGTGGATTGCGCTCCGAACAGATCACCTGATCTAAGAGAACTGTTGAGTAGGGCATTAGGCCGATTGCGCGGTGGACAAATCGCCGGATTGAAGGGCGCTGGCGAGTTGAGCGAAATTGCTTCATTTGCTGAAACGGATTCTGCCGCTGTTGCTGCGAAAGGTCGTTGATCAAACGAGAAGATAGAGCTGAAATCGACATCAATGTTGCTCCCACGATACCCATCGTCCCTTGAGGATTAAAGATGAGACGCTGCTGCGTTTCGTCAAAAAATTTGACAATTGAACGCCTCAATCTCACGAAACACACTTGTTCTCAGTCTGTTACCGGTGTAGGTGCTAGAATTGAAGCCACGGGGCAAACGAACTTGACTGGCGAAGGACACACTCCCGGATTCGCCAACGGCTTAAACGACCATAAGGTCGACCAGGCGGAGGTTCGCAAGGCGCTCGATCGAGTCTTCGAGAGCCAGGGTTTCCGCGCCAGCCGGCGCTCCCAGGATTTCCTCCGCTATGTGGTGGAGCGCACCTTGGACGGCCAATCCGAAAGTCTTAAGGAACGCAGCATAGGGATCGACGTGTTTGGACGGTCGGCCAGTTACGACCCGAGCGACGACGCCACGGTGCGGGTCAAGGCCGGTGAAGTCCGCAAGCGGCTCGTTCATTATTACGCGACCGATGGCCAAAACGAAGAGATTCGGATCGAGCTTCCGGCGGGCACTTATGTGCCGGAGTTCATTCGCGCGGAACGACCCCCGGTTTCAGTGGAATCCAACCCCGTCATTGTCGAGGCTGCCAGCGAGGCCCCTACCTCGTGGAAGCGGCCGATATTTCTGTTAATCCCAATTTGCTTGGCGATCGTAGCCGCCGTGGCCGTATGGATCAAAATTCGGGCGCCCGATACTGTGGTAGATCAGTTCTGGGCGCCGGTATTGCGCGGCTCGGCGCCGTTGCTGTTGTCGACGGCTTACGTACCGGTCTACGGTGTCGATCCGAAAATGACGCCCGAGCGGCCTACTCGATACGAGGATTTCGTCCCGCTGAACGACCAATTTGTTGGCGGCGGCGACCTGATGGCGGTAACCCGGATATCCGCGATGCTCAACCGCACGCATCATCCTTATCGCGTCAAGATAGGTAGCGACGTGTCTTTCCAGGACCTGCGTACCGGGCCGACCGCGCTAATCGGCTACTCCTACACGCGCTGGCGGGAAATCAGCCAGCAGCTTCGGTTCTTCATCGATGCCGATCGCCGGCCGCGCATGGTCACCGACAATGGCAAGCCGACTGAGTGGTCGCTCCCCGATCTGCCCGCCGACCGCCATACCAGTGAAGACTACGCGATCATCACGCGCGTCTTTCACCCGGACACGCAAGCCATGCTGGTGGAGGTGGCCGGGATCACGCAATACGGTACCGAAGCTGCCGCGGATCTTATCACTACGCCGGAATATCTGTCCGATGCGCTGCACGATGCACCCCGGGGTTGGCAGAATAAGAACCTCCAGATGGTGCTGCATGTGAAGGTGATTTCCGGGACTCCGGCATCGCCTAAAGTGGTTGCAAAGTATTTCTGGTAGCCACTAACCCTGAAACAGGTTCTCAGCGAGCCACTTCACGTACTTCTTGTTTCGTCGCTGGGTTTCGTTCACGATCGCGCCCGGCAGATGGTCGAGCGCGTCCTTGAAAAATTCTCCGCCGGCGGCGTCGCGGCTGCCGACCATATTTCCAAGCCAAAACACTAGAAACAGATTTCCGTCCACTCGGCCACGCTCGCTGTTGCCCAGGTAAGAACCTCGGCCGGACGCTCGATATTCCGCAGCGAGCGTGCTTTCTTCGCCGAAGGCCCCGGCGGCGGCGAAATGCTCGCATGCTTCGACCATGCGATCGAACAATGCGCGTTCTGGCGATCCCTCGGGCTGTTCGTACAACACATCAAAAAGCTGCAGTTGCAGTTCGCCCGAGATCTTATAATTCAGACGGCGTCCGGTGGCCGCACCGATCGATTGCAGCACTTCGGCCTGCTTTCCGCTTCCGGAGTGAATGCTTAAGGTCCCGTCGAAAAAACGCGCCACATCGGCCAGTTCGCGCACGCGGGCCTTTAACTCAGCAAGGGGCTGGCCGTTGAATTCCCGATCCACTCCAGGGAGCAGCTCGGGCCACATCTTATGACTGCTGTATACTGCCAGCGCATCGCGGGTTGCCGGATAAGCCTGGCGCTTTTTGAACCCCAGATTGGGAGGAACCAACTGCGCCGGACGCCCGCGCTCGCGGAGCCAATGCATGTAGAAGATCAGCTCTTTGGGCGTGGTAAGCGTTTCAGCCTCGTCGAGCGATGGTTCAAAATCGAACGCAGCGCCGCTCTTGGCTTGTCTGATGGCGTCGAACAGCTCTTCGTTCAGCTTGAGACTGGGTGCGAACTTTACCGCCAGGCGTTTAATCTCCTCGGCCCGAAACGAATAAACGGCTCCGTCACAGTCGAACGTTCGAGAGAACTCGATCATCACCCAGGCTCGCTCCTTCGCGCTGAGTCGTTGATCGAATTGACGTTCGATTTCGACGCTGGACCAAGGCGCGGAATGCCGTAGATCGGCCCGAAGCTCAAACACACGGGAGGTATCAGTGGTGAATTTGGTATACCCGGCGGCGTGGCGGATTGCTTCTTTCACCCACTCGACCGATTTAGCGATCTCGCGGTCGTTCGCTCCGCTGACAATGAAATGATCGGCCTCGGCGTTATAGCCCGAGCGATAGCCGGAGCGGATCGCGGCCCACAGCCCGGCATGATACAAGTGCCGGATGCTGACGCGCGTGTGACCAGGGGCCGTGGGGCTAGAGCCGTCGCGTTGTGCGATCTCGTCGTCAGTGGTCATCTCGCGCGTGGCCGAGAGCTGCACCGTAGATGCGACGTTGAGTCCGTGTTGCGCGAGGATTTCCCGATAGGCCTCGAACACCGCCGGCAGACTGATCTCGGGATGGCGGTTCCCGGCGGCAATGGCCGGTTGGGCGCGTTGGGGCCGCGGCAGGAAAGCTCGGTCGATATGCTCGGCGAATGCAGCGATGTTCTCGTGATCGGTGGACGCGAAGGGGTAGATGAATGCTTCGGCGCCGTTCAACTGAAGGCGTCGCAGCGGCTGTGAAAAACCGGGTGGCTGAGCACCGCCGCCGAATTTGCTGAGCAGCGCCGAATCATTGTCGTCGATGGCGAGGAACAGCGCTCCGCCGGCCTGGGCCAGCGATCGTGCGTGGAAAGTTACGCTCGACCTAGGCGCGCCGGCCAGCCGCTTGGCGATGACTTCACGAGCGGACTCATCCAGCGGGCCGTCACGATACTCAGCCAGCACTGCGGCGGCGAACGCCAAAGCTTCGTTCGCGGTGTCGCTAGGCTGCGCCGACACGCCCACGCGCTCCCCGCAAGCCGACAAACTGATCGAAATTCGAACGGAAAAGCCGCGCAATGTCGTGCTGGATGTCGGCACGGGTGACCGGACGGCCATCTTCGGCCAGAAGCCGGTAGCTGTTGGCGAGAATCGGGGCCAGGGTCCGACGGGTGTTCCGCCACTTGTAGACCACCTGCTCCAGCACCCGCGCGTCGGAGTGTTGCGGGATGAAGCTCGCCCCCAGCATCTCCAGACGCTCTCGTGTGATCTCCTCAACAACGGATGGATTGTTTAAGAACCACCAGCATCCGAACGGCATCAGGTTATTGAATTTTCGCGCGTAGACGCACAGTTCATGCTGATTTTCGCGGCTGAGCACGCTGATCAGAAAGCGGTTATCCGGAAACTGCGTGCATAAGTGCTCGACCGCCCGCAGGTCGGCCTTCCCGGCGCCATCACCCGCAAGCCTCAGCGCCGGATTCACCTGGTAACGAACGCCGATCATGAGCGAGAGCGGAATCCCGAATTCCTGGCACGACGGCAGTACGGCTTCGGCCAGCAGGCGGGCGCGTACGCTTTTCTCGGGGAATTGGAATGTATCCGGCAGGGAAACGGCCATGTAGACCGGCCGCATGCGCTTCACCCATTCGCCCAGGAACCGGCGTACGGCAGAAACCGATTGTCCCGTGGCGTCGTCGTTCGCGGCATAGCCTTGCGCCGCAAGTACGCGGCAGTGATCTTTCCATTTGTTCAGTATGCGATCGAGACGCAACACTGGATGAAATTGCGAATCTGGCTTCGCGCCTTGCTCCCAAAGCGGCGCCTCATCGGGGTCGAGGGGATCGTTAGTCATCACCACCTCGCTCACGCCGGCCAGATCGAACACCTTGCGAATGTGGGCGTCCAGCTTTTGAGCGGAGAAAAACTCGCGGGCTTGCTTGAGATCGGGGCCACTAGTGGGCAGTCCGAAAGCATTCAGTACGGCGACGACGCCTCGGGTGGCCTCGGAAACCGGGGCATTTTCTACAAAGAGAGCGCGCCAGATGGCGTCCGCCTTCTCTTGCTTTGACATGTTCCAGTACTGATCCGGCTTCAGGTTCGAGGAGCGAAACAACTCGGCTTCCAGGTAATGATAAGTAATTAATTCGTCGATGCCCCACAGACCGAGCTTTCCTAGCGAAGGCATGAACAAGTGGGTATGGACGTCGATAAAGCGCGTCGTGGAAAGCACGTCATCGACGGCACCCACAATCTCCTTCGGCCCAAGAGCAGGCCCGGCGCTAGCAGTGGGGTTCTGAGCAAGCGTGGAACTCATAGACAATTGCTATGATAACAGCGCGATGCTGAGAACTGGTCAGATCGTCATGGATAACTGGAGCAGTCGCATTCTGATTGACCCTTGGCCGTGCACAACTGAATGAAGTTCGCGGCAATGCCCCAGGCAATGTGCCGCAATCGACCTTCTTCGTGCATCGATTAAGTGCGGACCACGCCGAAGGCATCACCACCATCGACGTGAATGGAGAGGGCCGGCCCGACCTGGTCAGCGGAGCCTAGTGGTATGAGAATCCGGGACCGCAAGGCGGCGAATGGAAGCGTCATCAATACCGCACGGTCGAGATCGTCGGTGAATTTGTGTCCGATTGCGGCGAGTGGGCGGTGGATGTAAATCACGATGGAGCTCCAGATATCATCACAGTGGGTTGGATGACCGACGGGCTGTGATGGTTTGAGAATCCCAAGAAGCCTGGCACGATGTGGGAGCGCCATCTGATTGCTCACACCATTGAGACCGAAGGCGGCTGGATGGCGGATCTCAACGGAGATAGCAAGCCCGATCTGGCGTTGGCTCATTATGGCCGCTCCGGAATGCTATCGGTCGACTTCGCCGGGCCGGAGCCGGCGGTTCATCACGTGGGCGGACATGACGAAGACGGACACGAGATCGGCATGGCGGACATTGATGGCGACGGCAAGCTCGACCCTCTTACGACGCATGGTTGGTTTAAGAACATCGACGCTACTCATGACAAATGGGAGTGGCATGGCGAGTGGGACTTGGGCGAGGCCGGATTTCCGATCATTGGTTACGACGTGAATCAGGATGGCCGGACGGATATCATTTATGGCCGGGGGGCACAGCTACGGTTTGTACTGGCTGGAGCAGCAGGGCGATACGCGAAATCGGCACTGGGTGAAGCACCTCATCGATGAGTCGTTTTCGCAGGTACACCTTAGCTTTAGCCGATATAGATGGCGATGGTGAGATGGAGCTGCTGGCCGGGAAAAGATATCGCGGTCACGACGGCAATGATCCGGGTTCCTACGATCCGCTGGTGATTTATTACTACAAGATTGACCGGAAAGCCACTCAGTTCACGCGCTATCCCATCTCTTTGAATGGAAGCGCGGGAGCAGGGACTCAGTTCCTGATCGCCGACCTCGACGGCGATATCGACATTGCGACTGCGGGCAAGACCGGTGTGCATTTTTTCGAGAATCTCAAAATCAATCAAGTGCCGAAGGCGCAACGCGAGAAGGAGCTATTGCTGGACAACCAGAGTTGGCCGTATCCGGGTGAAGGCGCAGGCTGAATGGCAGCGGCAGAAAAAGTAAATTGGTTGAGGAGTGACCGGCTTAGCGCTTGACGCCCACGTATAGTTCCACTCCATTGCCGCGATAGATTTCAAAATCTGTTCGGTACGCGCGCGGCAGTTCCCCGGTCGCTTCAAGAGTCCAGATCTGGCGCCACAGGCCCGCCACCAACTGAGGACTGACGGGGCCTTCGCTTTTCAGGCAAAGGTAGTCTCCTTCTTCGGTGTCCCGCCTGGAAAACTGGAGAGGAAGCGTTTCATCATGGCCAATCTCCACGCCCAGCATGTAGCTATACTCGCCGTCCTTGTCGGTTGCGTACTCGCTATAAACGGCAACAGGCGTACCGAGTTCCGGGCTCATCTTGGTCCACAATTGGCCAATGGCACCCTGGCCGCTCAATTCGCGCGCATTTGAGGTCCGGACTTCGCGGCCCATCACAGTGAAGGCTTCCATACGAACTATATTCATAGGTATTTTCCCGCCTCACGCCAGGATCTGCTGGATGACGTTGCCGGCGACATGCGTCAGCCGGAAATGGCGACTCTGAAACTTGTATGTGAGCTTGGTGTGGTTGACGCCCAGACAGTGAAGAATCGTGGCGTGCAGGTCGTGCACGTCGGTAGGATCTTTTACCACGTTGTAGCTGAAGTCGTCCGTTTCGCCGTGTCATCCCGCCCTTTACGCCGCCACCCGCCATCCAAACCGTAAAGCAGTGTGGGTGATGATCCCGGCCATAGTTGCTCTCGGTGAGTGTACCCTGCGAGTAGACCCTGCGTCCGCATTCACCGCCCCAAACCACCAGAGTGTCTTTTAGTAGTCCACGTTGGTCCAAATCCTGGATAAGCGCGGCCGAGGCTTGATCGGTCTGCAGACATTCCCCGGCGATCTCCTTTGGCAGGTTATTGTGCTGATCCCACCCGCGATGAAAGAGTTGGATGAAACGCACACCGCGTTCGGCCAGGCGGCGAGCGAGAATGCAGTTGGCCGCGTAGGTACCCGGTTTGCGAGAGTCAGACCCGTACAGCTCGAATGTGGCGGGCGGCTCGGTGGAGAGATCGGTGAGATCGGGCACGGACTTTTGCATCCGAAACGCCATTTCGTATTGCGACACGCGACTGGAGATTTCGGGATCGAGATAATCTCTGTACGTGATCTCGTTGAGCTTGGCCAGATCGTCTAGAAACCGGCGTCGCGCGGTCGTGTCATAACCTTCGGGATTTGAAACATACAAGACCGGATCGGCGTCGGAGCGAAACTTCACGCCCTGAAATCGAGAAGGCAAAAAGCCTCTGGCCCACTGCCGTTCGGCGAGAGCTTGGGTATTCCCGACGCCTTGCGACACCATAACCACGAAAGCGGGCAGATCCCGGGATTCGCTGCCCAGCCCGTAGGCGATCCACGCGCCTATGCTCGGCCGGCCGGCGATCTGGGCACCGGTCTCGAGGAACGTAACGGCTGGATCGTGATTGATCGCGTCGGTCTGCAGGCCTTTAATGAGGCAGAGCCGGTCGGCGACTTTCGATGTGTGAGGCAGTATTTCACTGAGCCATGTGCCGCTCTGGCCGCACTGCGCGAACTTGAAAACCGTAGGTGCAGTTTGAAACTTGGTCTGATAAGCCGTCATGCCGGTGAGCCGCTGGCCTTGGCGGACCGAATCCGGGAGATCGGTGCCGCGCAGGGTTTGGAGGTTCGGCTTGTAGTCGAACAGGTCTAACTGCGAAGGCGCGCCATGCTGGAACAGGTAAATCACCCGCTTGGCCGTAGGCGGGAAATTTGGAAGCCCCGCGAGGCCCTCGGAAGCTTGCGCATCCCGAGCTGCCAGCGTAGCCAGCGCCGCGGCGCCAATACCAGTGCCCGCGAGCCCGAAGAAGTGGCGTCGGGTCATCAGCAGTTTGGCTTCTTCGATCGGATGCAAGACCTTACTCCTTCGTGATCACTTCATCCAGATTCAACAGCAGGCTTCCCACGGACGCGTACGCGGCGAGTTCGATGGGATCGAGCTTGGGATCAGCCTGCGATTCTCCCTGGCTCAAATACTCCCCTGCCTCTTTTGGTTTGGCGTCGAAATACGCGCGATGGAACTGCAGGCTTCCGTTTAGAACGGCCTGTTCGGCGGGCGAAGGAAAACGCCCCGTTACCAGCCGGAAGCCGAATCGCAGACGTGCGTCGGGTGTCGGCCCACCTTCCTTCAGCATTCGCTGCCCAATGAAGCGCGCGGCCTCGAGGAAGGTCACGTCGTTCATCAGGTTCAGGGCTTGCAGCGGCGTATCGGTTCGCGTTTCGCGCACCACGCACGTTTCGCGATTGGCTGCATCGAAGTTGATCATCTCGGGCGGCGGAATGGTTCGTTTCCAGAATGTGTAGAGGCTGCGTCGATGCAGATCGTCACCGTGGCTTTGCACATAGTCCATATCCTGCATGCTGATTTCTTTCCACAGGCCGGGCGGTGAGTGCGGCTTTACGGAGGGGCCTCCACCGGCGGACGAGCGCAAATAGTCGATTGCCCTATTGCGGGCTATGGCCAACAACCACGGGCCGATCGAGCCTTTCTCGGGGTCGATCGAGTCTACCCGGTTCCACACGCTAAGGAAGGTCTCCTGAACCAGATCCTCCACGATCGCTTTATCGCGCACTACGCGCAACACTAATGAATAGGCGGCGCGGCCGTAGCGATCGTACAACTCCGCCAAAGCTTGTGGATCGCGGCGTTGCAAGCGACCGATGACCGCCCGTTCGTCCGAGTAAACAGCCAATATCAATGGCAGCATCATGGGGAGCATCATGAGGGCGCGTCTGCTGAGCCTGCCTATTGATAATAACGTGATAACGAAAGAGGTGCGCCCTAGTTGAACGCCCTGGGATCCAGTCGATCCAGACCTTTGAATCGCCATTTTCTCGTCCACGCAGACGTTGACACCGTGTTGCAACGGGTCGAAGTATAGCCAATTTATTTTTCTCGCTTTTTTTATCAAATCGTTATTCGCCTAAAGAAAGGCCCGTGCGAGGTCGATTATTTCATCAGTGCTGAAAAAGGAGTGAAGTAAGTTATGTCGCCTACCATGTCATTAGGTGCGGAAGTACCAGCCGTCAAAGCCGTGCTCGGCAAGAACGTCGTGGTCCAAGGTCAAATCTTAAGCCGGGAAGACCTGACCATCGAAGGAGAAGTGGATGGGACGATCGAAATGTTAGAGCATCGTCTCACGATCGCCACCGATGGCAAAGTCCAGGCGAATGTCAAGGTTCGAGAGTTGGAGGTGCGTGGTTCGATTCAAGGCAAGGTAGAGGCCGCGGACAAAGTATTTATCCGTAAGAGCGCACAGCTTGTTGGCGAGATTCATTCTGCCGGCATCGTCATTGAAGACGGCGGCTACATTAAGGGAAGTATCGAATTGTCGCGTAAGCCGGCGGACCGGCAGACAGCCGGCTCTTAATAGTTCTTTCAGAGCGATGGCGGGAGAACAGGCGGAAGCTCTACTAGGCCGCTCGCAGACCGACGCCACTAACGGTGGCGGCTCCACAAGGCACATCTAGTCCAGGTCTTACGCTCTCAGCGGCGCAGTGACAGGAAGACCCGAGAGTGCACGACAGAATTAAGCTGGTCTAAAGTTTGCGAACTGATTCGCCGATCCTTAACTCGGCGGAATCACCATGACAAAGAAAGTATTGACCTTGACCTTGTTTGCGCTCGGATCTGTTTTTGCGCAGATTTCGATCGGCGTGCGAATCGGACCCCCACCCCCTCCTCGCGTGGTTCGAATCGTTCCCGCCAGCCCCGGTCCCGATTATTTTTGGGTCGATGGGTACTGGTATGTAGTCGGAAACCGCTACCGATGGCACGATGGATATTGGAGCCGCCCGCCCTATTCGGCTGCGCATTGGGTGGCGCCCCATCATGATGGAGAGCGATACTTTGAAGGCTTTTGGGACGGCGAGCACGGTCGCCGCGAGCACGACCATCATTGGGATCGCGACCGTGACCGCGACTTCAATCATGATCACGATCGCCGGTAGTCGCGATCGTGTGAGCCATTTCGTAGACACCTCGCCGTTTTCCTTGCCCCGTCAAAATCGGATCAGCTCCACCGCGCTTTAGTCCACGCTCCAACCAGGTTCAGTAGCACAGCTAGAAATGCTGGCGAGCAATTTCACTGGGCCATATTTCGCACCCGACGCCCTCCCTAGCCCCGTGACTCTCAAAGCGGAGCGAGAAGACGTGAAACCGAGATGAAGGTTGCCGATCCAACGGTGGAAAAAGTTCCGCCGGAATCAAGCAGTCATTGATAGCTTCTTAATAAACGAAAGGAGCGGGAAGTTGCGCTCGCAGCAGAAGCACTTTCTTTTGTTAAGGATAAAATGTGACGCCAGGTCGTGATGTATAAGAGATCGGAGTTGGTCTTCGACGTGCTCGCCCCTTACTGGAGGATACTGCCGATGAAACGGTTTGTAGCGGTTTTGGTATTCAGCGCTTCATTGTTTGCACCTGTGATCGTTCTAGCGGAAGAACATCACCGTTATTATGATCGCGAACGCCGGGATTGGCACGAATGGAATGAGCACGAGAACCGCGCTTATCGGCACTGGCTGATGGAGGAGCGACGTGAGCAACGGTACCGGGAGTACAGACGGCTGAAAGCGGAACAGCAACGTGCGTACTGGCGATGGCGGCACGAACATGCCGACTGGCGATAAAGACCCATTTCTGCTGTGGGGTTAAGCGCTGGTTCTTTTCCTGGGGCTCGGCCCGGGAGCTTATGCAGCTTACCGGAGAATTGCAACACCGCCGGAGTCAGCGTCATCGGAGCTTCGACTTCCGCGATTGTGCTGGACACTTAGTGCTTATCGGTCATCAGGTGGAGGGATTTGGCCTCAACAAACTCCTGAGCAGGCCGATAAGAATCGAGCCGGCGCGCGAGCTTACTTCTCGGGCAGCCGCGTGGTTTGACGGGCTACGATCTGCCAGCCGTGAGGCCCGGGACCCTTCAGCAAGACCCACAGGATGTTTAGGTGGTTGTCGTGCATCGCGCCCGGCGTGCCATTTCGAAGCTCGTTACCGCCTCGCACCAGCGCGACATTGCCATAAACTCTGATGGTCGAATCATGGAACGTCATAGATTCGGTGACTGCTGGCCCGGCGGCGGCTTTCAGCACCTCAGCCTTGGATTGAAGCATTGCCGAAGAGTGGCTGTAGGTGAGGTCGGGATGGTAAATCTTGTCGAGCGTGGCGACATCCCGTTTGATCGTCGCTTGAGCCATGTCTTCCAACGTGGCCATGACGGCCTTTTCGTCCCGGCTGTCGCTGTTGGCCGCTGGAAGAGCAATTGCCGAAGAAAGCATTCCACAGAGAACCGCTACCATCCAATTTTTCATGATCTATATCTTATAGGAAGCCCGTAGGAGTGTCTACCGTCTCGGTGCAGCAGCTTCGTTTAACTTCTCAACGTCACTTTCAATGTCTCCACCAGGTACTTCTTGTGGGAGTCCATGTCCTGTTCCACCGTTCCCTCGCCGGGCCGCGGGGCGTCGAAGTCGAGCGTTACCCACCCGGCGTATTCGCGCTCGCGCAGCACACGGAAAAAAGCGGGGAAATCGACGCCGCCGGTTCCCAGACGCTTGTAGAGATTCACGCGATTATGTTCCTCTTCGCTGGGGGCCGGCCCTTTCCATCCGTTGCCGGCGCTGTATTTGGGCTCGCAGTCCTTGAGGTGAACGGCTGCAATGCGGGAATAGTAATCGCGCAGGCATTTTACGGGATCTATGCCGCCCAAACTCGCATGCCCGGTATCGAGTACCAGGTAGACATACTTGGGGTCAGTGAGATCCATCATTTTTTTCAACTCGGGCTCGCGTTCCACCAGCGTCCAGCAGTGCGGATGGAAGCCGAGCTTGATGCCCGAGTCCATCGTGCGCTTGCCGGCCTCATTCAGAGTTCGGGCGAGAGCCTTCGCGTTTTCGTCGCTGAGGTTCTCGGCGCCGTTACCCACACGCCGGCTGAGATTGATCTTGAGGTGCCTGCAGCCGAAATAGGAAATGTAGCGCGCTCTAGCGGCATTGTTCTCAATGGTCGCCGGAATCTTGGCGGGATCCAGATATTGGCCGCCGCTGCCCACTGTCGCGAGAGCCAGACCGGACGCGTCCAGCACTTTCTTAAGCGCTTCGGGAGGCTGGTCGAGGTACTTGGCGATGTCCTCCTGAAATGGTTCGAGCCCCTGGTAGCCGTATTGAGCGGTCATCTTGATTCCCGCTTCCGGATGAGGCGGCGTGTGCCGGAATTCGTGTCCGCTCATGGCAAAGCGCATCTTGTCACCCTGGGCAGCCTGAGCGGCGACCGCGGCGCCGGCGCTCGTGAGTAAGAATTCGCGGCGATTCAGCATGCTGGGACCCTCCTGTGGTTCACTGCCAGCATATCAGTCCCGCAAATACCACGGAATATTGATCACAATGACCCGCTGATCGCCTTTGAATAGCAGCAGCGCCTTCAGAACCGCCGAGCGGTTGTTGTGCAACAGAGTGTAATACCAGCGGTTCTCGACCAACTCGGGAATCAATACAGCGATCTGTCGATCGGGGTTAGCCTGTTCCAGGTCAAGGACATAATCGAGTATCGGCCGCACCACAAAGCGAAAGGGTGATTTGAGCGTCACTAGTTCGGGCACAGGCAGTCCGGCTTCCCATGCCGGTTTCTCCACTTGCTCTCGCCAGCGATGGCGAATTCCTTCGCGATCCTCTCCGCAATCCACGTGCAACAACCTGATCTCGGGCGAGAGACCCCAGCCAAACCGCAGCGCCTTTTCGGCAATGACGCTCCACCGTTCGATCGGTATCACCACCAGCGGGTGAGCCAGATTCTTCACATATACCGGCGTATCGCTCCGAGTCTCTTCTTCAACCCGCTGATAGTGCCGTTTAATCCCTCGCATCGTTAACATCATCCCGGGAATCAAAAGCACGGTGATCCACGCGCCCTCTGTGAACTTCGCTATCATGACCACCACTACGGTGATGCCCGTTGCGACGGCCCCCAGGCCATTCACCAGCATGCTTCTGCCCGAGCCTGCTCCGCCAGCACGTTTCCAATGCACCACCATCCCCGCCTGGGACAAAGTAAACGCCAGAAACGCGCCCACGGCGTACAGCGGAATCAACCGGTCCGTGACTCCTCCGAACAAGATTAGAAGCGCCCCGGCCAACCCAGCCAGCATGTAGACCCCCTGTGCGAACACCAGACGCCGGCCGCGCAGGGTCATGCCGTGGGGCAAGAACCCATTCTGGGCGATGGCTCTTGACAATCGCGGAAAATCGGCGAACGCGGTATTTGCGGAGAGCGCCAGGACCAGCAGAATCGCTCCGATACTCACCCAGTAAAAGATGCTCTTCCCAGCGACTGCTCCAATCAATTGCGAGAGCACACTCTCATAGCCCGCCTGTCCGGGAGGAGTGGCTGCAATGCCATAAGCTTTGACCAGAAATGCGATGCCCCCGAGCATCACGATCAGAATCGCGATAACGATGGTAAGAGTCAACCGCGCGTACTTGTCGCTCGGCTCGCGAAAGGCCATGACTCCGTTGCTGACAGCCTCCACGCCGGTCATGGCAGTACAACCGCTTGCAAAGGCGCGTAATAAAAGCCAGGCGCCCACAACTTCCGTAGCACCCGCTAGTTTCGGCGGCTGGATCACGGGCGTCGGGTGACCGCCGGCCAGCAGGGTCTTCGCTACACCGAGAGCAATTACGCCCAGCAAGCAGACGATGAATAAATACGTCGGAACGGCGAAAATCCCGCCTGTCTCTCGCACTCCTCGAAGGTTGATCACTGTCACCAGGATCAGAATGCCGAGGCAAAGCAGCAGGGTGTACCGTTCTAGCGACGGAATCGCCGAGATGAGCGCGCCAACGCCGGCCGAGATCCCGACCGCCGCAGTTAGAACGTAATCGACCATTAGCGAAGCGGCGGCCAGAAGCCCGGGCCAAACTCCGAGATTGTCACTTGCGACCGTATACGAGCCTCCGCCCTGGGGATACGCGGAAATAGTTTGCCGATATGAAAAATAAACCACGCAGAGTAAGATGACTATGCTGACGCTGATGGGAACAATGTAGGCGACCCCCATCATGCCAAGGGGTATCAGCAGAGTGAGAGCGGCCTCGGGACCGTACGCAGCCGAGCTCAATGCATCCAGTCCGAAGATCGGAATCCCTTTGGCTGGGCCAATTCTTTCAGCCTTTTCCTCTTCTGTGGCCAGCGGTCGCCCGAACAGAAGGTCAGCGAATTTCATAACACTATTTTCCTATTAAGCGGCTGCGGGCCGCGCAAAAAAGCTGTAGTGTGAGAGTAGGGCCATGTCCAATAGATTCTTAATATCGATCAGTTTTGTAGTGCTCATTAGCGGGCTGCCTGCTACGGCGCATCATGCGTTTTCGGGCGAGTTCGATACGTCCAAGCCCATTACTCTCGAAGGCGTGGTCACACGCGTCGACTGGGAGAACCCACACGTGCATTATTACGTGGATGTCACAGGGCCGGATGGCACAGTGGTGAACTGGTCCTGCGAGACCGGTGGTCCAACCCGCCTGGCCCGGCGAGGCTGGATGCGCGATACGCTAAAGCCCGGAGACAAAGTGATCGTCCACGGTTTTCTAGCCAAAGACGTCTCTCACGCTGTCGACGGGAGGAAAGTCACGTTTGCGAACGGCCAGAAGATCGGATCGGAAACGCAACCTTGAGTTTAACCCGCAGAGCATGAACTTGAACCGCAGACAAGTTCTCCGCACGGCCTCGGGCGGCTTGGCGGCAGCCGGTATTCCACGGACCACTCGCGCCCAGACTCGCGGAGTGAAGGCGCTGGTCTTCGACACTTTTGGGACCGTGGTCGACTGGCGTGGCTCGATCATCGCGGAAGGCGCTCTTTGGGGCCAAGCCAAGGGCCTCTCGATCGACTGGGGCCATTTTGCCGACCGCTGGCGAAATGGGTACGCACCGGCGATGGAGAAAGTCCGAAAGGGCGAGCTGCTTTGGACCAAGCTGGATACCTTGCATAGAATGTTGCTTGACGATCTCCTTCAGGAATTCGGGATCAAGGGCCTCACCGAGGAAGAGAAGGAACATTGGAACCGCGTCTGGCATCGGCTGAAACCGTGGCCTGACTCGGTTCCCGGCTTAGTGCAGCTCAAGAAGCGGTTCACCATCGCTCCGCTTTCCAACGGGAACGTGTCGCTGCTGGCTGACATGGCCAAGAACGCCGGCCTGCCCTGGGATTTGATCCTTTCGGCAGAATTAGCGCGGCACTATAAGCCCGATCGTGAGGCCTATTTGACCGCGGTCGAGTTGCTGAGCCTCAAGCCAGAAGAGGTGATGATGACGGCCGCTCATCGGGGTGACCTGGACGCTGCCCGCAGCTTTGGTTTGCGGACTGGGTTTATCCATAGACCAAAGGAGTACGGACCAAATCGGCGTGCCGACACCGCCAAGCAAGGCGATTTTGACGTCGTGGCCAGTGACATGGTAGACTTGGAATCGAAAATGATGGCGTAAGTTACAAGCCGCCCTTTTGCAATCAATAAGTTAAGCGGTATGCCGGCTCGGGGCAGATTGCAACCGAATCGACATGAATCGCATCCAATTGGACAGGGAACTCCGTCTCGAGGAGCTACCCGAAACACCCCGGAGCTTAGATGCAAAGATTTGACGAAATTATTCTCGCGGATTCTGCGGACTCGAGCCGGTTCGCTATGGCGGACCTCGAAGTCGAACCACTGGAGGGCGACGATTCAGCTCCAGCGGAATCCACCGAGGAACCTGCGGTTTATACTGACGACCCGGTGCGCGTTTACCTGAGGGAGATGGGCTCGGTGTCCTTGCTGAACCGTCAGGCCGAGGTAATGCTTGCCCGGCGCATGGAACGGGGCAGCCTGCGGATGCAGAAGGCCCTTTCGCGGTCGCCGCTGGTGCGGAAGATGACGCTGGCAATATATGACGATATCCGCGAGGGGAAAGCCGACCCCGAGAATGTCTTAAACCTTAGCAGCCCGGACGACGCCGCGAAACGGCGGGCTCGGAACAAGGCCATGCGCCGGTTTCAGGAATTGGTTGAATTGGAGCAGAGCCTTCGAACGCTTCAGCAAAAGCTCGATTCGACGCCCAGGCGCGAAGCACAAGCGAAGCTGGCAAGCAAGCTACTCCGCGCGACCGTGGAATGTTCAAAGAAAATGCGGAGTATCCCGTTCAACGTGAATCAGTGGAGGGCCTTCCGCGATGCTTTACAGTGCGCTGCCGAGCAAGGCGTCATTCTTGAGACGCAATTAGTCAGAGTCGAGGCTTCGCGAAGCCGCAACAAGGCGGCCGATCTCCGCGATGTGAGACGCGCGATCCGAGAGCAGAAGGCCGCGGCAGGTTCGGGTGTGGTCGAGTTGCGCCGCTGGCTGAAAGCCGTGCATGAGGGCGAGATGGAAGCCGAGGCGGCCAAGAAGGCTCTGGTAGAAGCTAACTTGCGCCTGGTGGTCTCCGTCGCCAAGAAATATGTGAACCGAGGATTGCATCTCCTGGACCTGATCCAGGAAGGCAATATCGGGCTGATGAGGGCCGCGGACAAATTCAATTATCATCTGGGGTACAAGTTCTCAACTTACGCTACCTGGTGGATCCGCCAGGCTATGACCCGGGCTATATCGGACAAATCGCGGACGATCCGCATCCCGGTCCACATGAACGAACGGCTGAACAAATTCACGCGGGCCTCTCGCGATCTGGAAAAGGAGCTCAACCGAATTCCCACTAACGAGGAGATCGGCAAGCGCTTGAACACCACGGCGAATCAGATTCAGGAGCTCAGAAGCATTTCGCGGGATCCGGTGTCACTGGATCTGCCCGTCGGACGGGATGGCGAATCCGTTTTAGGCGACCTTCTGCAGGACCAGTGGGTCGGCTCGCCCACTGACGCGGTCTTTGAAGGCGATGTTCGCGAAGGTACCGCGGACGTGCTCAAAACCCTCTCGCCCAACGAAGAGCGCCTAGTCCGCATGCGCTTCGGCATTGGCTTTGAGCGCCAGCACACGCTGGAGGAAATAGCGCAAGTTTTCGGATTGACGCGTGAACGGATACGTCAGATCGAAACCAAGGCTCTTCAACGGCTGCGCGGTCCAGAGAATGTGCGGCGGCTGCGGCCGCTGATGAGCATCCAGTAAAGGCTGCCGCCCAACTTTATTTTTTCGTGGCACCTTCGGAATCCGCTTTGCGCGCCCCGCCCAGGATGTCGGGCATAGCGTAATTGCCTTCGTGGCAGGCGTATTCGAAAACCGGACCAGCGGCAGCCCGGAATGGGTATTCCATAGTCCACTGCTTAGTGAACGTCGACGGGTCGTCGATAGTGGCCCGATACAGGATCGTTTCGGCATCGACACGCTTGAAGCGCTCGATCACGTGAAGATTCTCGGACGCTCCTCGAAATTTCGTTTTGTCCGTGAAGTTGGTGGTGTCGACCACCAGCGTGTCGCCTTCCCAATGGCCGATCGAATCGCCCAGCCACTGCCGGATGCTGGCGGGGGCGTGCGTACCATTCATGCGGATGATGCGGACATCGTGTACCATCTCGATCAGGATCATCAGGGTGTCGGGCGTCTGGACGATCTGGTAGTTGTTGTTGTACAAGACCGGGAGCATAGGCGGCCCGGAGGTCGAGCCAAAGCCCAGCAGGCAGCGCTCGGCCAGCGGCCGGTCTGCTACGCTATCGTAGCGATCGAACCCGCGTCCGCGCGGCTGGCGCGCCTGCTCCGTAAGGGGCGGAACTTTTCCATCCGGCGGAGCGATGATCAGCGAGGTTCGTTTAACGCCATCAACACGCGCCAGTTCCGAACCGCGGTCGATGAACAAGTTGTTATAGCCGCCCGTCTCTGCCGACCCGGCACGCGCCAACAGCGGTGCGTCCGGTTTATCGATATCGTTAGTGTCGAGATCCTTCTTCTCGTACGCACGAGCTTCCTGGTCGGTAACCGTTGCCTTTCCAGCGAACTCCGCCGGGCGCTCCATCGGTGTCAACGTGGCGTTGGTCCAGGTTCCCTGCAGATCCGTATGACCGTCGGCGGTGTGGGGGATCGCCTTCTTGACTTTGGCTGGCGACTGGCCAGGAAGCTGAGAAGTCAGGAACATCGCCAATACACCCAAGCATGCGGGAAATCGATGACTCATTTGGCCTCCCTTGAATAACTCATCCTAACTCCTTGGCTGCCGAGCACGCTGAGACTAATAAATATGCGAGACTGAACGACTATGGACCGATCCAGACGTTCTTTTCTCTCAGTGCCCTTGATCCTGGCCTTCTTTGCCTTATCGCTCCAGGCCGCGCCAGCCTATTTTCCGCCGGCTGGTAAATGGCAGAAAAAGGCACCCGCTGAACTGGGGATGGACGCCGCCAAACTTCAGCAAGCGATTGACTACGCCCAGGCCAACGGGAGCACTTGGGACTTCGACAAGGATCAAGTCCGCACGTTTGGCGCGGTTTTGGGGCCGTTGCCGAAGCAGCGCGCGGCGACCAACGGCATCATCCTGCGTCACGGCTACATTGTCGCGGAGTTCGGCGATACGAAGACCAACGATCCGGTGTATAGCGTCGCCAAGAGCTTCATTTCGACGGTTTGCAGCATTGCCGTCGCGCGCGGCTTGATCAAAGACGTTAACGATCCAGTGGCGAAATACATCCACGACGGAGGGTACGACTCGCCGCACAACGCCAAGATCACCTGGAAAAACCACCTGCAGCAAACCAGTGAATGGGAAGGAGTGCTGTGGGGGAAGAACGCGGATTTTGTGGGAGTGGAGCAGTTCGGCAACGGCAAGCGCGAGCCGCGCGCGATTCAGGAACCGGGGTCGTACTACGAATACAACGACGTCCGCATCAACCGGTTCTCTTTATCGCTGCTGCGCCTGTTCGGCGAAGGACTGCCGGAGGTTCTCAAGAAAAACATCATGGATCCGATCGGCGCGTCATCGGAGTGGGGCTGGCACGGCTACGGCGACAAATCTACGGTCGAGATCAATGGACGGCCCATTGAGTCCGTCAGCGGCGGCACGCGCTGGGGCGGCGGGCTGTGGATCAACTCGGAGGATTTGGCGCGCTTCGGCCTGCTGATCCTCAACCATGGAAAGTGGGGCAGCCAGCAGATTGTTTCCGCGAAATGGCTGGATGAAGCCGTCACCCCGAGCGAGCATGGTCCCGACTACGGCTACCTGTGGTGGCTGAATACGAAACAGAAGCAGTGGCCCAGCGGTCCGCCAACGAGCTTCGCTGCCATCGGCAATGGCGGGAATATCGTCTGGATCGACCCGGCGCACGATATCGTGTTCGTCTGGCACTGGCATAAGGGCGGCGGAGCTATGGACGGAATGGTACAGCGGATCACGGCAGCAGTGGTCGGCGACTAGAGTCATGCGGGTCCCGTTGGCTATCTGGTGCCTGCTGAGCTTCTTCGTGGCATTGCCTGCCACGGCCCAAGACCGCACGGTGGAGCTTTTGCAGAAGCTCTCGGACGCCCCCGGCCCATCCGGTTTCGAGGAGCCGATCCGCCGGATCATGCTCGAGTTCATCAAGCCCCACGCCGACTCAATTCAGTTCGACGGTCTCGGCTCGATCATCGCTAAACAGGGATCGCAGGGGCCGCGCATCATGGTCGACGCCCATATGGACGAGCTGGGCGGGATGATCCGCCGCATCAGTCCCAAGGGTCTGCTCACCATGCAGATGCTGGGTGGATGGCTCGACCAGGCGCTGGTGGATCAACGCTGGATCATTGTCGGATCGAAGGGGCCGGTTCGCGCCGTGACCGGGATTCGCGACATCCACGTTGTGCCGCCGGAAGAACGCACGCGCGTCTATCTTCGCGACAGCCTCTTCCTAGATGTGGGGGCGAAAGACGAAGCTGAAGTTTTGGCGATGGGAGTTTCGCCAGGCGATCCAGTAGTGCCGGACTCACCGTTCACGGTGTTGAACGGCAGCAATAATTATCTGGGAAAAGCCTGGGACGACCGGGTTGGCTGCGGTGTGGTGGTGGAGTCGATGCGCCGTCTAGCGTCGCTGCCGCATCCCAATCAGATTTTTTGGGCGATTACGACCCAAGAAGAAATAGGTCTGCGCGGTGCTCACACCGCCGTCGAGGTCATCAAGCCAGAGGTAGGGATCGCGCTCGAGGGCGGCATTACAGGCGACGTCTTCCCTGGTCACGCTGAGGAGACACAGGTGAAACTGGGAGCAGGGCCTGGAATTTTTCTGTACGACTCGTCGGCATTGCCCAACCGCAGCTTCATTCAGTTTGTCAGGCAGACTGCCGCTTCAAGAGCCTACCGCTGCAGTTCCGATCTGGTGCAAGGCTACGGCGATGATTCGGCCGAGATTCAGAAAAGCCTGGGCGGCGTTCCGACCGTCAACCTGGTGGTGCCGGTGCGGTATACTCACTCGCACAACGGCATTATGAACCGGCGCGACTTCGATCAGCTGGTCGAATTACTAGTCGCGATGCTGCAAAAGCTGGATGCGACGAGCGTCGCGAAGATCCGAGACTTCGCGCATTAGGCAACCAGGTCAATCGGCCGCGTCCATACCGCGAACCGCTTGTTCCAGTGCCCGCGCGGCTCGTTTGGGATTGAAAATGCCGCACGAACAAAAGCGCGTGAGATAGCTGGCGGCCTGCTCGGGAGTTCGCCTGCCTTCCTTCACCCAGTCGATCATTTTCTTGGCGAGCGAATGGCTCACCATGCCGTGGCCGCACATGGTGGACAACATCATCACGTTGGAATCCGGAAGCTTCTCGACCTTGCCTTCGAAGCCCAGCGAATAGCCGACGCTGTGCCGGGGAATGCCGGCGGCAAAGCAGCACTGCTCGGCGCCATCGACCGAGGTAGAGATGTTGACGCTTACGCCGAGGTCGGCTTCCTTGACCGTCTTGACGAAATCCTCAGCCGCCACGCGATTGTCGAAAACCGCGGCGACGGTGCAGGGTGTATCGAGACCGTTGATGACAGCTTGAAAGTCGGGCGTCGTGTCACGATTCCAGTGCGACGTCGGATCCATTTGACGGGAGGGACGAAGCGCTCCGCCGTGAATCGCATCGCCCAGGTTGACGGGCTTGAATGGAACCGCCATTTCCAGGAACTTTCGCAGCTTGGGCAAAGCGCCTTCGTCGTTTTTTCCTTTACTGGCGATGGCGAAAACGATGTAGTCGTCCTGAAAACTCTCGGCCGGTCCGAATCGATGCAACGTGTTGGTCATGGCGCTCCTTTACTTCCCCACTCCGACGGTCTCCTGGGCAGCCTGAGACGCGGGCCGGTTGGTGATCCTGCCCAGGCCGATGTTAGTCTTGGCCCGCTCCAGGTTGTAGCCGAGCTTTTCCAAGATAGGGGCGATTACGTTATCGTCGCCGTGCTCGTCGCAACGTGTGCCAACGCCCAAGGCGACTACGGTATCGACCTGCTTTTCCACTTCCCATACCAGGCGGATGATCTCTTCGGTGCGCTCCGCCTTGGTCTTGATCTCCACGATGGCCGAAAGAACTTTTTCGTCGAGTATGTCTTCACGGATAGTGCCGGTGGAGACGTCGCTCATCAACGAAGTGATGGGATTTTTCTTTTCGAAGGAAACACCAGCCTTGGCGAGCGCCCAGCACATTTTCTGGATATCTCTGAAGCGAGCGCCGACCCCAGGCCGTCCGAACTCGATCGTGAAACCCACTTCCCCCACCAGCACGCGCCCGCTGATGTCGTTGGTCTTTACTTCTTCGGTGCCGCGGCCATGCACGCCGGTGGATTCGTGGGGGACGCGCGGATCGGAAAAGGCGCGCCGTACGACCCGAGGCCAAGCCAACTCATCCGGTTCGAAAGCGGCCGTGGGGCAGACGTCCGGTTCGGGGTCGAAGCGCAAACGCATTTTTTGGAAGACTTTACGGACGGTTCGCACGAAAGTCGGATTCAAGTGCTCCTGGCTCAAGCCGTTGTAGCAGGAATAGCACTCCACACACTCATCGCGGTTGATGGTGGCGCGGTGAATCTGGGGGTCGATGTAAATCGCTCCCATTGGGCAGACATAAGTGCAGTTGCCGCACGCCACGCATTTATCAGGATTAATCTTCATGCTCTTACCTCACGCCGGGAAAATACGCTTGCTTGCGTCGATCTTGCCATAGATCGCCGCCCCTACCAGACACAGCGCTGAGCCGGTCATAAAGGGTACATTCCAACCATACCGCATTGCCAGGTAGGCCACCAAAGTGGGGGTAATCGCCCCCCCGATGTTGCCGACCATGTTCATGAGCGCCGCCGCGGAACCAGCGAAGTCACCCGCTATATCGAGCGGAATCGCCCACGAGACTCCGACGGTCAATTCTAGACCGCCGAACGCCAGGCAACTCAGCGCCACGCATAGCTTGGGATTGGCCGTGAGCGTAGCGGGAATGATCGCGGTCGCGGCAATCATGAAACCTGCGATTCCTATCAGGCGTCGCGATCTGCGGATGTCGCCGGTGCGGCGGAGGAGCAGATCGGTGAGCCAACCGCCGGCGAGATCGCCCACTACGCCGGCAAACAAAGGAAGGCTGGAGTATACGCCCATCTGCCCTAGCGTGAGGCCCCGGGACTCCTTCAAATAAGTCGGGAACCAGTCGAGATACACCACCAGCCCGTACTGATAACACGCGTACATCAGGCACAGAGCCCACAGGGTAGGGCTGGACAGGATCTTCCTCCACGGCACAGACGCGCCCACTTTCGAGCGCGGACCGCCAGTTGCGGAGTGAATCAACTCGCGCTCCTGAGCGTTAACGCCGCGATGTTCCTCGGGAGAATCGCGATAGTAGGAGAACCACAATGCGGCCCATAGCAAGCCCAGGCCGCCGAAAGCGAAGAATGGCGAGCGCCAGCCGTAGGCCGCGATTAGAAAGACCGCAAGCGGGCGGGTGAACGCGGCGCCGAGACGGGAGCCGGCATGCGTGACGCCCTGTGCATGGCCCCGCTCGCTAGGCAGCATCCAGCGGGAAAGCGAGCGAGTCGCGATAGGAAAAGCGCCGGCTTCGCCCATGCCAAAGAACAACTGCGTGACGATCATCGCGGTGGCGCTCCATGCTAGGCCTGTGAGGACAGTGAACGCACTCCACCAGCTGACGATCAGAGTAAGCGCACGGCGCGGGCCAATCCGGTCGCCCAGCCACCCGCCGGGAATCTGAAATAGCGCGTAAGCCCAGCGGAAGCTCGACAGGATCCAGCCGGCGGTGATCAGCGAAAATCCCAATTCCTGCCGCATCACAGGCAGCGCCGTGGAGATGATCACGCGGTCCATGTAGGTGATCATGTAAACGGCTACGGTTATACCCAGCACGACGTGGCGGACGCGTGTGGGCTGCACGGAAGTAGCTGGTGCGGGCTTCATTCGAAACGAACAGTGATCATAGCATCGAGCATCATAGCGCGTGGATCATACCAGCGGACCGTGAACTCGCGCCATGATTGGCCAGATGGCTTCCACGTTCTCACCGCGACAGGCGTGAATGCGGTCATAAAGATTCACAGTTGGATCGCAATGAGGTGGAATAAACTCGATTCGATCGCCGAGCTTGGGTTTCCCGGCGCCGCCATCTACGTCGACATAGCCGAACTCGTCGCCGCCCCATCGATATCCGGTGCCGGGAAGGTCGGCGGCCTCCGGGCCGTAACCGCGATCGGTGGAAAATGCTTTCAGCCCCGCGTCGACGGTGACAAACTTGTCATGGTTCGCGCTTATCACCGTGGCGAGCACAATCAGCGACTGGCGGAAGTCCGCCCCGACGCGCCGGTAGTCGAGATCCATAAAAATGTAGGAGCCGGCTTGCAGCTCAGTGACCTCGGGGAGTGCGAGATCAATGTCCCAGGTGCCGGTGCTTCCTCCGGAAAGGATTTCCATTGGCAGGCCGTCGCGTTTTATTGCCGATTGCGTCTCGATGGCCCCGGCAAATGCCTTCTCCGAGACGTTCTTCCGTTCGTCGCCGGCATGCGAGGCCCGGCCGGAATAGCCCTGCAATCCTTTGAGCCGCAGACGGCCGGATCGGCCGACGGTACGAGCGATCTCGATCGCCTGTTCGGTAGAACGCGCGCCGGTCCGATGATCGCCGACGTCGAGGTCGATCAGGACATCGATAGTCTTTCCAGCTTTGGCGGCGGCCTCTTCGTACCACTCGGCCTGCTGAACGTGATCCACCACAACCATCGCACCGGTCTGGACGATGCGGGCGATCTTGAGCGGATCGGCAACCGGCGAAGTCAGTAGCAGCCCAGGTAATCCGGCTTTCGACATCAGCTCGGCTTCGGCGAGCGTCGCCACTGAAATACCGGCCGCCCCTGCAGCGATCTGACGTTTTGCGATCTCGACGCACTTGTGCGCCTTCGCGTGTGGGCGAAGCTTCTTGCCGCACTTCTTCACATGCTCAGCCATGCGCGTCAGGTTAGCCTCCAATGCATCGAGATCCACCAGAAGCGCCGGCGTCGGGAGTTGGTTTTTGGTGAGCACCGATCCATTATTGCAAGTTGTTCCTGGTTCTCCACTTTGATATTCTCGGGTGGTGCTCGCCTCCGCGCGATGGCACGGTCCAAGCATGGAGTTCACGCATTGAGTCTCGTGCAGTTAGGAACGCCCGTTCCTCAAGCGAACGCGAAGCTCGTGGACATTGATTCGTTGCAGGGCGAACTCAAGCGCCAGATCGAGGGCGAAGTTCGCTTCGACCAGATCTCTCGGGCGCTCTACTCTTCGGACGCAAGCGTTTATCAGATTCAACCTCTCGGCGTCGTAATTCCCAAGAATCGTCAGGACATCATTCGTGTGGTCGAGATCTGCGGGCGATTCCGCTGCCCCATTACGATGCGCGGAGGCGGGACGTCGCAAGCCGGCCAAGCGATTGGCGAGGGCATTCAAGTCGATACCTCGAAATACTACAACCATGTCCTCGAAGTGAACGCGGAAGAGCGCTGGGCTCGTGTAGAGCCGGGGATCGTGCTGGACGAGCTGAACGTGCAACTCGCGCCGCTGGGCCTGCGCTTTGCTCCCGACATCTCCACCGCCAGCCGCGCCACCATCGGCGGCATGATGGCCAACAACTCGTGCGGCGCTCGCAGCGTGCTTTTCGGGAAAACAATCGATCACGTGTTGGAGCAGACTGTCCTGCTTTCCGACGCGAGCATCGTTCATTTCCGTGAGATCGAGCGAGGAGAGATCCCAGCAGGCAGTACTTTGGAAGCGGCCTGTTACGGCACGGTGCTGCGCCTGGCACGCGAGCACGCGGCGGAAATCGATCGCCGGTATCCGAAAATCCTGCGACGCGTTGGCGGCTACAATCTGGATGAGTTTCGCGATTCGTCGAAACCCATAAACCTCGCCAAGATCATGGTTGGCTCGGAAGGGACGCTCGGCGTGGTGCTGGAAGCCAAGCTTCGGTTGGTGGCGCTGCCCAAATACAAGGCCGTGATGGTAATTTCGTTCGCGGATCTACTGGAAGCGCTATCCGCCACGCCGGTGATTTTGCGCCACGGGCCGTCAGCGGTAGAGGTGATGGACAAATCCATCCTCGATAACACGCGGCAGAATGCGGTGCTGGACAATATCAGAACTACTTTCATCGCCGGCGATCCCGAAGCGACACTGTGTGTGGAATTTTATGGCGATCGAAAGGAAGACCTGCCTCCGCGCCTGAGCGCGCTGGAACAGGATCTGCGTTCTCAAAATCTCGGCTATCAATACCGCAGCGAGACGGAACTGCCTGGCCAAGCTCGCATCTGGAGCCTTCGCGAAGCTGCGCTGGGACTGTCCATGGCCATGAAGGAGCAGGCCAAGTCGATTCCATTTGTCGAAGACACTGCCGTCGCGCCGGAGAAGCTAAGCGGATTCATCGGGCGCTTCCTCACGATTTTGCGCAGTCATGACACCAGCGCTGGGATTTATGCGCACGCTTCGGTGGGCTGCCTGCACGTACGGCCCGTCATCAACATGAAGACGGAACTGGGTATTCGCACGTTTGAGCAAATCGCCCAGGACGTGGCGGACCTGGTGCTCGAATTCGGAGGCGCACTTTCCGGCGAGCATGGGGATGGATTGGTACGCAGCCCATTCATGCGCCAGATGTTCGGTGATGAGCTCTACGAGGCATTCCGTGAGATCAAGCGCACGTTCGATCCGCTCGGCATTTTCAATCCAGGCAAGATTGTCGACGCGCCGCCGCTCACCAGCAACCTGCGTTTCGGCACCAGTTACAAATCCGCGAATCCGGAGACGTGGTTCGATTACTCCGAATATGGTGGTTTCGCCGGCGCCATCGAAATGTGCAGCGGCGTGGGCGCTTGCCGCAAGAAACTGTCGGGCACCATGTGTCCGTCGTACATGGCAACGCGCGAAGAATCGGCATCCACCCGCGGCCGCGCTAACGTTCTGCGAATGGCCATCTCCGGGCGTCTCGATGAATCGGGTCTCGGCGACGATGGTGTTTATCAAGTGCTGGATCTTTGCCTGGAATGCCGGGCCTGCAAGTCGGAATGCCCGGTGGGCGTCGACATGGCGCGGTTCAAGAGCGAGTTTCTGGCGGATTTTTGGGCGCGGCATGGAACGCCGTGGCGAGCCAAAGCACTTGGCAATATTCATCGGCTCTCAGTTTGGGGCAGCCGTTTCGCTCCCCTGTCGAACTGGATCGCTGGGAGTCCGCCGAGCCGCTGGTTGAATGACAAGCTGTTGGGCTTGGATCATCGGAGAGCCCTTCCGCCGTGGCAACGGGAGACATTCGAGAAATGGCTGGCGCGAAATTCGCGGCAGCAGCGCACGGCCGGGACCGCCGTCACCTTATTCAACGACACTTTCACCAATCACTACGACCCCGAGATCGGTGTCGCCGCGCTCGAAATCCTGGAGCATGGCGGATGCCGCGTGGATGTTGTACGGCCAGGTTGCTGCGGCCGTCCGCTCATTTCGCAAGGATTGCTGGAGGAGGCACGCGCGCATGCGGCTGTCGTGGTGGAATCGCTATTTCCCACTGCCAGCCGTGGTGAAAGCATCCTTTTCTGCGAACCCAGTTGTCTATCCGCGATGAAAGACGACGCTCCTTCGCTGCTCAGGGGCGAATTGCAGACGAAAGCGCGAGTGGTTGCCAAAGCGTGCCACTTGTTCGAAGAATTCGCTGCGCAGCTCGATTTGCCCTTGCGCGCCGGACCGCCGAAAATTCTGCTGCATGGCCACTGTCATCAAAAATCGATGGGCCTGCTGCCGGCGACCACGGCTCTGTTGTCGCGCATTCCATCCTGTTCCGTGGTCGATATCGATGCGGGCTGTTGCGGCATGGCCGGATCCTTCGGTTACATGAAGGGGCACTACGAGGTTTCGTCAAGCATCGCGAATCGCCGCCTGCTGCCTGGGGTGAAGGCCATGAAATCCGGGGAAGTGCTTGTCGCGCCGGGCACGTCGTGCCGCCACCAGGTATTGGAGTTCAGCGGAGCGAAAGCCGTCCATCCGGCGACACTGATCCGCAGTCTGTTGCGGTCGGGCGACAGCACGGGCTAGGCGCCAGAATCGGCGCTGCGGCCAACTTCCTCGAGCGCGAAGGCGGAGCGGAGCCGGGCGATCGTATCGGCAAATGCACGGCGGCCGCCGTCCAAAGCAGCGCCAAAACTGAAGAAGCCGTGCGGCATGCCATCGTATCTTTGAACCTCAGCAGCCACGCCGGCCTCTTCGAGACGTCGTCCGTAGGCTTCGCCCTCGTCGCGCAGCGGGTCACACTCGGCGGTGAGGATGAACGCTGGAGGCAAGCCGCGCAGATTGGAAGCCAGTAGCGGCGACGCAAGCGGGTCGGTTCGATCCCCTTCGCTTCTCAAGTAGTGATTCACGAACCAGAGCATTGCCGCCTTTGTCAGAAGAGGCCCGTCTGCATTTTCATTGATCGATGGCATACTCATCTGCATGTCGGTCCCCGGATAGATGAGCAACTGATAGATGATGTTCGGGTCACCGCGGTCTCTCGCGATCTGCGACACGACCGCGGCGAGATTGCCTCCGGCGCTATCACCACCCACAGCGATTCGTGAAGGATCCACGCCGAGATCGCCGGCATGATTGGCGATCCATTGGGTGGCTGCGTAGCTGTCGTCAACAGCGGCGGGAAACTTGTGCTCCGGCGCAAGACGATAGTCCACCGAGATGACTACGCACGGCACGCTGTTCGCAAGCGCCCGGCAAACGTGATCGTGGCTCTCCAAATCGCCCAACACCCATCCGCCGCCATGGAAATAGATTAAGGCCGGCAATGGTGACTGGGCCTTCGGAGAGTAAGTTCGAACCGGGATGTCGTCCCCCGGTCCGGAGATCAGCAAGTCCCGGACTTGATCGACCGGCTCCGTAGCCATCTGGCGCCGCGCCTCGGCGAGCGCCTCGAATCGTGCTCGAGCTTCCTGCGCCGTGAGCGTCTCCAACGGCGCTAGCTCGGTGAGGCCCAGGAAATCGAAGAGTGCTTTGGCTTGCGGATCAAGTGGCATGGCTCTCGTATATTAGAATAATCGCCATGTTCCGTCCCAATCTGCTTTTGCTGCTTCCGCTCGCTTGCTTCGGCGCATCCAACATGCCGCCCGACGCCGACCAGCGGCTGGCTCACGACATCTACAAGGAGATCATCGAAATCAAGTCCGGCTTTACCACCGGGGCCACTACGCCGGTTGCAGATGCCATTGCGAAACGGCTGCGCGCCGCTGGATTTCCGGATTCCGACATCTTCCTGGGTGGGGCCATCCCAACCAAATCCAATCTCGTAGTGCGGTACCACGGAACCGGCAAGCTCAAGCCCATTCTGCTGCTTGCTCACACCGATGTCGTCGAAGCGAAGCGGGAAGACTGGAGCTTGGATCCGTTTGTCTTCACCGAAAAAGACGGATATTACTACGGCCGCGGCACTGCCGACGACAAAGCCCAAGTGGCCGCCTGGACGGCGAACTTGATCCGTTATAAGCGCGAAGGCTACAAGCCGGACCGCGATATCATCGTCGCGCTCACCGCTGATGAAGAAGGCGGCGGCCCTTACAACGGGGTCGACTGGTTGATCAAGAACCATCGCAATCTTATCGATGCCGAGTTCGCGCTCAACGAGGGTGGGCGAGGCCAGATGGTGAAGGGCCATCGTCTTTCAAACGACATGCAGGCCGCCGAAAAGTGGTATCTGGATCTTCGGTTGGAGGTGCGAAACAAGGGCGGCCATAGCTCGCAGCCAGTGCCCGATAACGCGATCTATCATCTGGCGGGTGCGCTGGTGCGACTCAGCCAGTTCGGCTTCCCGATGAAGACGAACGAAGTAACGAAAGCGTATTTCGCCGGAATGGCGAAGCTTGATACCACCGGTACGAAGGCGGATCTCGCGAAGGTGGCGGAAGGTGATGCGGAAGCGATGAAGCGCATCGCGCAGATATCGCCGGCCTGGAACTCCATGCTGCGCACCACCTGCGTCGCTACGTTGTTGGAAGGCGGGCATGCGCACAATGCGCTGCCGCAACTCGCCGCGGCTAACGTGAACTGCCGGGTCCAGCCGGACGACTCACTGCAGTACGTGCTGGATACGCTCAAGAAAGTCTTCGCCGACGACCAGGTGATGGTCTCCATTACCAATCAGGAAGAGAATTCGCCGGCTTCGCAACTTCGGCCGGACATCATGCGTGCGATGGCTCGTCTTACCGACACTATGTGGCCTGGCGTGGTGGTGCTGCCGACTATGAGTACCGGCGCTACCGATGGCCGAGCGCTCCGAGCGGCGGGCATACCCACTTACGGCGTCCAAGGTTTCTTCGGCGAGCGTGATGACAATCGCGCTCACGGCCGCGATGAACGAATGCTGGTGCAGTCATTCTATGAAGGGCAGACGTTTCTCTATGAGCTGGTGAAGATCCTGTCCACGGCTCCTTGATCGGTAAAGCTGGCAGCTCCTGTAATTAAAGTACAGGATAGGCCCGCTGGTCATGGCATATCGAGCGTACGCTATTGGCAACCTTTGTCTTCTGCTGGTCACGGCTGCGTCTGGCCATCCGGGAGCCGCCGCCCGGATCGAATTTAATCGCGACGTTCGGCCGATATTTTCGGATAAATGCTATACCTGCCATGGTCCCGACGCCGCGGCTAAACATGTCCCCTCCGTCTGGACAGCGAAGCCGCAGCTAAGGCGGAACTGAGCGGCGGCAAGCACGCGATCGTAGGCAATCCTGATTCAAGCGAAATAATCCGGCGCGTGACGGCTGCCAAGCCCGCGCTACGCATGCCGCCGTCAGTGCCGGATTGAAACTGAGCGATGACGAGATCAGTTCACGCTTGCGGCCTGGATCTACTCGGACGGTACGCCGGATGGTAGCCTGATGTCGCGCATGGCCGACAACCCGAAGGGCAAGGGCTTTGGAGTCCATCTCGATAAGGGCAAGGTCTACGTCAGTATCACAAGCAATTGGGACGATGATGCGATTCGCCTCCAGACCGAACAAGCGCTCGAACCGAAGAAGTGGCATCAAGTGACCGTCACTCATTCGGGCTCTCGCATGGCCGAGGGCCTCCGTGTGCATGTCGACGGCCAGCAACCAAAAGTCAACGTGCTGCTCGACACGCTTTATCGACCCTTCCGCAACGCGGTCGGAGTCTTCAAGCAGCCGTTTCGTATTGCAACTGGATGGGGCCCGGAGCGGGCGCTTCCGCGGCCACATCGACGACTTCCGCGTTTACGCACGCGCATTAAAGCAGGACGAAATCTCGGTTCTGGCTATGGGCGAAACGCTGAATGAGATCGCGCATAAACCGGAGCAGCAGCGCTCCGAAATCGAGGAGTTCCAGTTGCGCTCGTATTACCTCGAAAACATCGCGCCACAAGAAGTTCGCGACGCCGGCCGGCAATTAGCGGACCTTCTGGATGAAAAGGACAAATTCGAACGGGGTTTGCCCTCGGTGATGGTGATGGCCGTATCACCGGCTCCCCGGCCGACGTTCTGACTGGAGCGCGGCGCATACGATCATCCCGGTGCGCAAGTGTCCCAGGGCATTCCTGCCGCTCTGCTGGCACTGCCCTCGGGAGCTCCCAACAATCGCTTAGGGGTTCGCGAAATGGCTGATCGATCCGGGCAATCCACTGCTCGCGCGCGTAACTGTGAATCGTTTCCGACAAAATGTACTTCGGCACCGGCATTGTAAAGACGGTCGAGGATTTTGGCTCGCAAGGCGAATGGGCCGTCGCATCCGGAACTGCTCGACTGGCTGGCGACGGAATTCATCAGCACGAGCTGGAATGTGAAGGCGCTCCAAAAGGCTCTCAGGGCTCGACTTAAGGACCTTGTTGAGTTCGGCGAAATCCGAAGCATCCACGAAAGCACCGATCAATCGCATCGCATAGAGCCGGTCGGGAACCTGGGAGCTCGCGAGCAACTCTCGAGTCTCGGCAGAACACTCATTAGGCTTCTCGAGCGCCTCCGAACGTATCTAGGCCTACAAAGAGAAGAGACAGAACCGAGTGACCTCTCTGGTGAATTCGTGTTGCGTGATCTGATGTCGTCATGCCCGAAGCGCAGTCGGTTGGGCCTGGGACGACGATCGCTTGCTCGCGTTCGAACTGACGACGCGCAATTTACTACGAGTGACCGGGAGCTTACATTCCAGAGCGATTTCCGGCGTCTCCCGAGATCTCTCAAAGCTGGAACTCCCTTCGAGTATTATTCGGTTAACGCCGACAATTGAGATATTAGCCGGCATTCAAGCTCAAATCGCATCCCTCTTGTTGGGGCTCGTCCGTAGCGAATCGCTCGATCTTAACTTGTGTCGTCCTCTGCCTCTGTTTATTTGCCGCTTCTCTTGTCGACTTTAGTGATGACGGTTTAGGCGAAGCTCGGAAAGGTTTTCCAATTCCAGCGGATCGCGCGCGCCACGGGAGTGGCAGTTGAACGTTTCTGCGTAAGTTGTCCGACATCCCTGGATTCGACGTTCGTAAGGCGACTTACGACGGCGAGTTAGTCGTACTAGACGTACTAGAGAATAGTAAATTGGCGCAATTAACAAGTTTGAAACACATATTGTTCTAAGTCGGTCTTAGGTGCTAGAGTAAGTCCTGCGAGTAAATAAAATGCTATGCTTCCGCCGCGAAATGAGACCCAAAAAGGTCCTATTACTCGCGCGGATCGTCTCGATGCTCGGAGTCGGTTTCGGTCCGGCTATAGCCGGAACTCCGACGCCATCAAATTACGCGCTTGGACCTGGCGATGTTGTTTCTGTTCATGTACTCCAAGCACCCGAATTGATCGACAAACCCCTTCGGATTGACCTAAACGGATGCATTGATTTGCCGCACGTAGGTCTTGTGCATGCCGCAGGAGCAACCGTCGAGTCGCTCAAGTCAGAAGTGGAATCCAAACTCGCAGGGATCATAAAGGAACCGCATGTCAGTATCAGCTTAGAAGAGCTCCGAGGACAATCGTTGGCCGCAACTCGCGCTGCGTCGAGCTATGTGCTTGGAGCCGATGATCTTCTGTCGATTCGTGTTCTTCAGGCGCCCGAGCTGGTCGACAAACCAGTTCGGATTGATTTGAACGGCAACATTGAACTGCCTTACATCGGTCGGGTACGCGCCGCCGGTTCGACAATCGAGCTGCTAAAGACGGACCTCGAGTCGAGGTTCACCAGCATCGTTCGTGAGCCACAACTAACCATAAGTGTCGAGGAGTTTCGGAGCCAGCCGGTGTCAATTCTAGGCGCTGTGAATACTCCGGGCGTGCATCAGATCCGGGGCAAGAAGACGCTGGTTGAAGTACTTTCGCTGGCCGGTGGTTTACGCCAGGACGCGGGTAACAGCATTAAAATCACGCGCCACCTGGAGTGGGGCCGCATTCCTCTTTCGTCCGCCATCGAGGACTCAAGCAAGCAATTCAGTATTGCCACCATCGATTTACGAGCGTTAATGGAAGCGAAAGATCCGACCGTTAACATCCTGGTTTTGCCCGACGACGTCATCAGTGTTCCACGCGCCGAGATGGTCTACGTGGTAGGAGAAGTTACTCGGACGGGCGGATTCGTTCTAAATGAGCGAGAGTCCATGTCGCTCCTTGAAGCTCTTTCGCTCGCCGGCGGACTCAACCACGAAGCGGCACCGCAATCAGCCAGAATCCTGCGCATTAAAGTGGGCAGTACGGATCGAACCGAGATCCCGATCAATGTCAAGAAGATCCTGACAGGACAAGCCCAAGACGTTCAGCTTTTTCCCGAGGACATTTTCTTCATTCCCGGGAGCGCCGCTAAGCGAGCCAGCCTGCGAGCGCTTGAGGCCGCCATACAAATGGGGACCGGCATAGTAGTCTGGCGCCATTGAGGGAACACATGGATGATGCACTAGAACATCCGGATACCGAATTGATGCTTCGCGGTAAGCCGCTCGATCCAGCCCTGTTACTGGCCAACATGATCGGGCCGCAGTCGACGCGTTCCATAATTCTGGAACCCGCCGCCGGACTGACTGGGTGGGGCCAGTTGATCGCCCGCCGAAAGTGGCAGCTTTTGGGAATAGCCGCGGCGTGCGCCATCGCCGGACTGCTGGCCGCAGTTGCTCAAGCTCCGATATATCAAGCCCACACTTCGCTTGAAATCCAGGGGCCCAATGAAAATTTCCTGAATCTGAAGGATCTCGACCCGGCCGCATCCTCCGGAGCGTCATTCGCCGAAACTTATGTGGAGACGCAAGCCCGCATCCTTCAGGATGAGGGACTTATCGAAAAAGTTGTGGATAAGCTTGGCGCCGAGCAGCATCCTCAATCCGTTATTGCCCCAGGGATCCTAGCTTGGGTGCAAAAGGCGGCTGGCAAGTTCGATAATCCCCAGAAGGAGACGACACATGAGGCCGTGGTTGGAGCGGCATCGAGAAATTTGAGTGTTCATGCGTCGAACGTTAGCCACGTTGTCGAGGTCACGTTCGATTCTCCGAATCCGCAATTCGCCGCTGATTTCGCAAACGCGCTCAGCAACGAATTAATCGAACAGAATCTCGACGTCCGATGGAAGGCCGCATTGCGAATCGCCGACTGGCTAAGCAACCAGATGCAGGACCTGAAGAATCGGTATGAAAAGTCCGCACAACAGCTCCAGGCTTACGCGAGATCTACCGGGCTGGTGCTCAATTTCGACAAGGGTAACACCGTAGCCGAAGAGAAGCTGCGGCTGGTGCAGGAGGAATTGAATCGGGTGCAAGCCGATCTTGCCGCGAAACAATCCCGTTACGAGCTCAGCAAATCCACTTCGCCGGAGTCAGTACCAGAGGTACTGGACAATGGGCCGTTGCGTGAATACCAATTGAAACTAACTGAGCTCAAGCGCCAATTGGCGGAGTTGGAAGCTGGTTTTACGCCAGGCTATTTCAAAGTCAAGAACATGCGGGCCCAGGTCAATGAAGTTGAGAGCATTATTCGCAAAGAGCGAGCCAACGTGGTTGACCGGCTGCGCAATGAATACGAAACAGCCCAACGTCGCGAGAAGCTAGTAGAAGAGAATTACAGGCGGCAAGCCAGCATGGTTGCTGACCAAGCCTCGCGGTCCGTGCATTACGAGGTGTTAAAGCGCGAAGTGGAGACCAATCGCTTGCTTTACGAGGCGATGCTTCAAAAGGTGAAGGAAGCTGGCGTGGCTGCGGCGATTCGCGCGAGCAACATCCGTGTCATCAGCCCGGCTAAACCACCCCTCCATCCTTACAAGCCTAGACCGGTGCTAAATGCCGGCATGGGTCTCTTGGCGGGAATATTTCTTGGGTTCGTCTTTATCTTTGTCCGCGAGCATACAGATCGCAGTCTGCGGGCGCCCGGGGATGTCTCCAGCTACCTGAATCTGCCGGAACTGGGCACCATTCCAGTAGCGAAGCTCGAGGCTGGGCCGGCCTTTGCACGAAGCCCCGCAACCATGGATCTGCCCGTCGTGGCGCTAGATTTCATGCGGGTCGCGCGGCGGGCGCTGCATTTCAAAGGTCAGGATGCGAGACCCCGACTCATCAGCGACCAGGATTCGTCGCCCGTTGCTGAGTCGTTCCGGTCGGCCCTCGCTTCGTTATGGTTCACCGGGAACGCCGGCAAGCGCCCACGCCTGTTTGTGATGGCTAGCCCAGGCCCGCGTGAAGGCAAGACCACTGTGTTGAGCAATCTCGGTATCGCGCTTGCGAACACTAATCGCCGCGTCCTTCTGGTGGATGGCGATCTGCGCAAGCCTCGCCTTCACAAGATCTTCAATCTCGAGAACGCTTGGGGGCTCAATAACATACTTGAAGACGATTCGCCTATCGAAGATTACTTATTCCAGGACCTGGTCCTGAAAACCAGGGTGCCCGGTCTCTACGTATTGACCGCCGGAACTGGGGCGGGCGATATCGCGAGTTTCCGCTATCACGAGCGCTTAGCGGAATTATTCATGCGTTTCCGGGTGGAGTTTCATGCCGTGCTGCTGGATACTCCGCCCATGTTGGAGTTTTCAGATGCGCGTATCCTGGGCCGCTTGTCCGATGGCGTCATTCTAGTCGTCCGCGCGGCGGCAACCACGCGCGATGATGCCCTCGCCGTGCAACGCCGTTTCCAGGAGGACGGTACGGCAATCCTGGGGTCCATTCTCAATCACTGGGATCCCAAAAAATCGCACTACGGGTATGGCTATAGAACATCGGGAACTTACGAAGGCTGATGCTTTAGCAAGAGAGGAAATCGGAGGGGCAAACAAGTCGTGACCCATGCTACCCGGAGGAGCATCGGTAATGCGCTGCAGTTCAGTTTTGACACGGTAGGGTTAGTTGTGGCGTGGCAAGCCACTATCAATCTCCGCCTGCTACTGAACCCGCTCATGCAGCGGCAACTGACGCGCCAGGATCTTTACCTGCTGGCCCCTCCCGTTTATGTAGTTTTGTTGCTTTGGATGACGGCGGGTGTATGGCTGGGCGCTTACCGCCCACCCAAGAAACAGCTGGCCGGTGGCCGGTTCGCCAACCTGATCGAGTCGGTCATTTTGGCAAGCGTTCTCATCATCGTCGCCACATTCTTCTTTCGCCAATTCGGCGCGGAACTTTCTCGATCCTTCGTCCTGTTGTTCATGCCGGTATGCCTGTTATGCATGCTCTTGGCCAGATACTTCGGCGTACTGGCCAGAACAGCGGTAGAAAATTTTTGGCCAGCGCCCGAACGCGTGGCCGTTTTGGGGGATGGAGTCGAAGCGCGCGAAGTCGCGAAACGGGTACTTAGCGCCGGCGCGCGCAGTGTCACGCTCGCTGGTGTAATTCTTCCAGGCGACAACTCTGAGGAGTGTGCTTCGGTTGCAGCCGGACCGGTCTTAGGTACTATCCAACGTCTTGCGGAGGTGATTAACCGTACCCAACTCGATCGCATCATCGTAGCCAACGGTTGCATCACAGATCGCGAGGTCGACGAATGTGGTGTGATTTCCAAGCGCATGGGCGTCGTTTTGAGTCGCGCCATCGTGGTCCCAAGCGTGGCTGTCCAGGTCGAATTCGGCGAACACTTCGGTCTTTCTCTATTGAATGTTCGGCCCATCGCGTTTACGCGAGGCCAGGAGATTGCTAAGCGTTGCTTCGATATTGTCCTTGCGGGCGCCGGCATCATTCTACTGGCGCCTCTCATCGCCGCAGCCGCTATCCTCATCAAGCTCACTTCTGACGGTCCGGTCTTTTATAGATCGCCGCGGGTCGGCCGGGGAGGCCGCTACTTCGATTTTGTGAAGTTCCGCTCCATGTACGTCCACAAAATGGAGCGCCCGCACCTGACTAAGGACAACGAGAAGAGCGGTCATCTTTTCAAGATCCGCAACGATCCGCGCATCACCCCGTTGGGCCACTTTATGCGCAAATACAGCATCGACGAGCTTCCTCAATTGTTCAACGTGTTGCGGGGCGAGATGAGCCTGGTTGGGCCCCGGCCTCTCCCCGCCGAGGACCTCGATCCCGACGGACAAAGCCGCGAATTTCACGCTTGGTCCGAACAGCGCTCGCGTGTTCCGCCGGGCATTACGGGACTGTGGCAGATTAACGGCCGTAGCGACCTGACGTTCGAACGGATGATCGAACTGGACATCGAATACATCCGCAAATGGTCGCTCGACCTGGACCTGCGGATTCTGCTGGAGACGCCCTTGGTGGTGCTGGTTGGTAAGGGAGCGTACTGATGGCAGCCGCAGTTCCTTACCCGACCCCTCCGCGGGCGCTCCCTGCCATCGACGAGCGCAGCTTCGTCACACGCGTCGTTCATGTTGCGCGCAAGGGAGTTCTGGCAGTCGCGGATCAGTCGCTATTTTCGGGAGCAAACTTCATCGTCAACATTCTGCTTGCTCGCTGGCTTTCCGCCAACGAGTACGGGGCTTATTCGCTCGCCTTAGCCGTGTTTCTCCTGTTCTCCGCGCTTCATTCGGCAATTCTCATCGAACCGATGATGGTATTCGGCTCTAGCAAATACTCGGCCGGCTTTGCCCGTTATCTGGCCGCGCTGCTGAAGGGACATTTCTTAATAATGATTCCCGGTTGCGCAATCCTGTATGTGGTCGCACTGGCATTGCGAAGGTTCTATTCGCCACAAGCCTGGACGGCTTTCCTGGGAGTGGCATTCGCGGCCAGCGCGATACTCCTGTTTTGGCTGGTGCGGCGTGTGTTCTACGTTCTGTTGCAGCCGTCTTGGGGAGTGCTTTCCGGAGCATTGTACCTGGTGTTCTTGCTCTCAGCCGTTTTCGCGTTGCAGCGTACAAATCACCTTTCTCCGACGAGTGCCTTTTTGGCCATGGGGGCAGCGGGACTGCTGGCTAGTTTCGTTCTATTGTTGCGCTTCGTGCCCGCGTGGCGGCTCGCGCCTGCTGGTCCACGGTTACAAGAGGCAGCCGTCCAACATTGGCGCTACGGCCGCTGGGCCATGGCATCCGCTGTCATCGGATGGTTTCCAGGCCACGTCTACTACGCGTTGCTGCCTGCCTGGCTCGGTCTGGAAGGAGCGGCCGGGTTGCGTGCGCTGATGAATTTCGTTTCGCCAGTTTTGCAAGCAATATCCGCGCTCACCATGCTGCTTCTTCCGATGCTGGTACGCGACCGTCACGCCGGCGGAGCACGGCGCATGAACCGGACGCTACTTCTGTTCTTGACGATTTTCTGCACTGGTTCAGCGATCTATCTGCTGGGACTGTGGATCTTCCGCGATTCTATATTTCAGACCTTTTACGGTGGAAAATACAGCCAGTACGCCGGATGGCCTTTGTTTCTGACCGGTTTGTTACCGCTGGGCACGTGCGCTTCGGGCGTGCTCGGCAACGCCCTGCGCGCGCTAGAACGCCCCGATTCTATCTTTTGGTGCTATGCAGGTTCCGTTATCGGAGCTGTCGCCGTCGGCATTCCGTTATCCGCGCTGATGGGCGTGACGGGTGCTCTGGCAGGTTTACTAGCGTCCTCATTAATTACGGTCATGATGATGAGTTGGTTGTACAAGAAATCTCTGCAAGAGGCAGGTTCCGCATGAGAACTGTCATTCTCGCTGGCGGTCTTGGAACGCGCCTGTCCGAGGAAACCTCGGTGCGGCCCAAGCCAATGGTCGAAGTGGGCGGGCATCCCATCCTCTGGCACCTCATGAACATTTATGCGCACTACGAGATCAAGCGTTTCGTCCTCGCTTTGGGCTACAAGGGTGAGGTGATCAAAGACTATTTCCTCCGCTATCACGCAACCCATAGTGATATCACTGTCAATCTCTGCGATGGCGCCGTAGAGTACCACAAGACACACCGTCGCGACTGGGAAGTGCGTATGATCGATACCGGAGACAGCACGCTGACCGGCGGCCGGCTGCATCGGCTAGAGCCCCATCTTCGTGATGCCGGAACGTTCATGCTTACGTATGGCGATGGCGTAGCGGACATTAACATCGCAGAGTTGCTCGAATTTCACAAACAGCATGGCCGCATTGCAACCCTGAGCGCCGTACGGCCACCCGCCCGTTTTGGAACGATGCAGTTCGATGGCGACAGAGTCATCCACTTCAAGGAGAAGCCCCAAACGCAAGAGGGCTGGATCAACGGAGGCTTTTTCGTCTTCGAACCGGAGGTCTTCGATTACCTCCACGGCGATGACACCGTGCTGGAGGCTGATCCGCTGGAACGCTTGGCCGCAAACGGTGAGTTGATGGCCTACCGCCATTACGGTTTCTGGCAATGCATGGATACTCTGCGCGACCGCAGCCGGCTGCAGTCGCTCTGGGAGTCGGGCGAAGCGCCCTGGAAGGTGTGGGAGTGACGTTTCGAAATGTATTTTACGGCCGGCGCGTTTTTCTCACCGGCCATACAGGCTTCAAAGGTTCCTGGCTCGCGGCTTGGCTTCACCGATTGGGGGCCGATGTCACCGGATATGCCTTACCGCCGGATTACGAGAACAGTCATTTCGCGCAGCTCGGTCTGGCACAACGAATTCGGCATGTGGAAGGTGACATCCGCGACGCTGCTCACCTCGAGCACACGGTTCGAGAGGCCCGACCCGATTTCGTTTTCCACTTGGCTGCGCAGCCGCTGGTGCACCGCGCTTATGCGCTTCCCAAGCTTACTCTGGACATCAACGTAGGAGGCTCCGTGAATGTGCTGGAATCGGTGCGTGCGTGCGGGACAGCGCGAGTGCTCATTTACGTTACTTCGGACAAATGCTATCGAAATGTCGAAACGCGGCAGGGCTACCGTGAGACAGATGAGTTAGGCGGTTACGATCCGTATAGCGCCTCCAAGGCTTGCGCGGAACTTGTGTTCGACGCTTATCGGAAGTCCTATTTCCACGTTGACGGCGGGGTCCGAGCCGCCTCAGTGCGGGCGGGCAATGTACTTGGCGGCGGCGACTGGTCCCAAGACCGCATTGTTCCAGACTGCATCCGAGCTCTGCTGCGAAACGAACCGATCCAGATACGTAATCCTCACGCCGTACGCCCTTGGCAGCACGTTCTGGAGCCGCTTCGGGGTTATCTCCTGCTCGCATCCAAGCTTTATTTTGACGACCGCTATAGCGGCTCCTGGAACTTTGGGCCCACGCAGCAAGCTCATCATACAGTGGGTGAACTAGTGGATACCGTGCTCGAGTTTTGGGGAAGCGGCTCCAAAATCCACGGGGATAGCTCAAATGGCGGAAAAGAAGCAGGCTTGTTGTACTTGAATTGCGACAAAGCAGCCGACCAGCTTGGCTGGCTTCCCTTGTTCGATTTTCGTGAGTCTGTGCGGCAAACGGTCGAGTGGTACAAGCAGGCGGCTGATCCGAGCGGCGACGACAACAGTGTTTGGCGCCTGACCCAATCGCAGATCGATGACTATACGAAACGGTACACGGAAAAGGAGGCCGTAGCGGGATGATCGACGGGGTTGTAGTTACGCCTCTAAAACAGATCGCCGACGAACGTGGCAAGGTCATGCACATGTTGCGCGCGACCGACCCGCATTTCTATTCTTTCGGCGAAATCTATTTCTCGTCTGTAAATCCCGGTGTTGTGAAGGCATGGCACATCCATAAGCGAATGGTACTGAACTACGCGGTCCCACTCGGCAAAATCAAGTTTGTTCTCTACGACGACCGCTTGAATAGCCGAACCCTGGGGCGATTTGACGAATATCTTCTCGGTCCGGACAACTACTGTCTGGTGACGGTCCCGCCGCTGGTTTGGAACGGGTTTCAAGGTCTTGGGCCGGAGACGGCGCTAGTGGCGAACTGCGCCTCCATTCCGCACGACCCTGACGAAATCGAACGCGCCACAGCGTCCGACTCGCGCATTCCATACAAGTGGTGAAAGACCCCATGCCACAGGAAAACATTCGTCTATCTAAATCTACTGTGGGAGACCTTGAGGCCCGGGCGCTCGCCGAAGTCATCGCCGATGGCCGCCTGGGGATGGGCACATTCGTCGAAAAATTTGAGAATGGCCTGGCGGGTTTTATTGGCGGAAATCGGCAGGTTTTATGCGTGAACACCGGCACTTCGGCTTTGCATCTCGCGTTGCAGGCCTGCGGCATCGGCTGGGGCGACGACGTTCTGGTGCCGACAATCACTTACCTCGCTTCTTTCCAAGCAATTTCGGCCAGCGGCGCGACGCCCGTAGCCTGCGATGTAGATGGCTCCAACTGCTGTCTGGATCCAGACGATGCCGCCAAAAGGATTACATCCCGGACCAAAGCGATCATGCCCGTCCACTATGCCAGCGGCCCGGGGAATTTAGAAGATGTCTATTCGCTCGCGCAAAAGCACAGCCTGCGTGTCATTGAAGACGCGGCTCATGCCTTTGGCTGCATGTGGCGCAACAAGCGCGTTGGCGCCTCCGGCGACATCGTCTGCTTCAGCTTCGACGGAATCAAAAACATCACTTCCGGTGAAGGCGGGGCGGTGGTGACGTCGGATGCCGAAGTGGCCGGCCGTATTCGCGACGCCCGCCTGCTCGGAGTGGAAAAGGATACCGAAAACCGATACGCCGGCCAGCGAAGTTGGGAATTCGAAGTCCGCCAGCAGGGCTGGCGCTGCCACATGAGCAATCTCTGCGCGGCCATCGGCCGGGTGCAGTTGCGGCGCTTCGCTGAAGAGTTTGCGCCCAAGCGCATACACCTGGCACGGCGCTATGAATCCTGTTTTCAGGGCGTGGACCAGATCCGGACGCTGGGCCTAAATTATGGCCAGATCGTCCCCCACATTTTTCCGGTGTTCATCGATCCCGCAAAGCGCGACCAAGTCCGAGAGGCGCTGAAGCGCGAGGGAATCGAAACCGGAATTCATTATAAACCCAATCATCTGCTTTCCTACTACGGAGGCGGAGCCGTTCGTCTCCCAGTGGCCGAGGACCTTTACACCAAGCTGCTCACTCTGCCACTTCACGTCGACCTCACGGAGGCGGACCAGGGCCGAATTGTCCAAACCCTATGCCAGGTATTGAGCCTGAAACCCGTTTATGCCTGAACCGCTGATATCCGTGCTCATGTCGGTCCGGAACGGGCTGCCGTATGTCGAGCAGACTGTCGGGAGCATATTGGCACAAACCATTCGCGATTGGGAGTTCATCATCGTCGATAATGCCAGCACTGACGGCAGCGCCGATGCGATCGAACGGATTTCAAAGACGGAACCACGGATAACCCTGATTCGAAACCTCACGGACCTGGGACACAGTGGAGCCCTCAACGTTGGGTTACGGCACTGCCATGGTTCCTGGATCGCACGCATCGACGCTGATGACATCGCGTTGCCTGACCGCTTCGAGCGCCAGCTCGAGTTCTTGCGCGACAACCCGGACGTGAAGGTCACCAGTTGTCTGGCCTATTACATCAATTCGGAAGGTACTCGCGTCGGAAAGTCGTCTCACGACCTGACCACGCGCGAGGCTTATGCGCGATATATGCGCCAGAACCTCGCGATTGGAATCCTGCATCCGGGTGCGACGATAGACCGGGAGGAACTACACGAAATCGGAGGATACCGGCAGGAATACGGTCCGGCAAACGATATCGATCTCTGGGCCAGATTGTGTGAGCGCGGCGTCCTGATTCTTGTCCAGGAAGAATACCTGATGGAGTACCGCGTGCATAGAGGCTCCGAAACTGCGCAGGACTTCGAACATGCCCGCTTGAAATATCAATGGGCGCGCGACTCAATGCGAGCCCGCCGCCAAGGTCGGCCGGAGCCTCCGTGGGACGCATACGTCGACAGTCGCCTGCACGCGCCCTGGTGGAAACGTCTGAATCGTTGGCGTAAGACGAATGCACGGCGCTTGTACCGTCAATCTGCCCAAAATCTCATATCCAGACGCGCCATCCGCGCCTTGATGGAAATGGCCATCGCCACGTTGCTCCAGCCCACCTATACCGTCCCACGTCTGAAAGGCCAGATTCTCAAATGACCGTCCCCATCGAAACAACCGTCGAACGGCTGTTCCACGTGCTCGAGGCCCGCAAGATTCGCTATGCCGTGCTGCGGAACTACGAACAGTTTCCTTCTCTGCAGAGACCGGACGAGATTTGCCCGCATACGGATATCGATCTCGTAGTGAACTCCCGAGATCTGGACGACTTTCGCCAAATTCTCTCTGGTATCGCCGAGCTCGATGGTTGGGATGCGGTGACTGAATGCGATCATTGGGCGCAGTCCCCTATCCGGCATCACAACATTGAGGTTTTCCGCTTCTATCGTGTGGACCCACTGGATTATCTGCAGATCGACGTCTTCCACGGATTTCTTATATTTGCCTTCCCGCTTTATGACGAGCAGCAACTTCTTTCCGGACGCCTCTATGACGAGCCTCGCTCGCTCACACGCATGGATCCGCTGAAGGAGAATGTGTTCCGGCTTTTCCAAATTGCCGGGCATTACGGAAAGTCGGCGCGTAAAGTGGCCCGCTATCGCCGGGCTCTCCTCGCCTTTCGGGTAGATGAGCCCGAACTCTTCGAACAAGGTTTTCGGGCCACTTTGTCGCACCTTGCCGTTGAGGCGGTTGAAGCCTTGGAACGGGGCGACATCACCAGTACGCTCCAGAAAGTCCGCAAAGTGCGTCTGCGCTTTGTGATGATAGCCGCTCTTCGTGATCCTTTCGCTGCGCCGATATATGTCGTCTGCCGCCTAATCGACCATGCGAAGCGCTTCTTCACGCGCCAGTGCGGGTGCACGATCAGGGTGTACGCACCTTCTGAATTCCAGCGTGCCATTCTCAGACGCCTCATGAGCGAATTGGTGGACTACAGTGTCATCGATCACTGGAAGGAGTGCGAAGGCGGCGTGTCGAGAAGTTGGCACGACCACGTGATTATGGAACAGGGGGCAATCGTCATCGAGTGGACCCGACGCCCCACCGCCCACGTGGATTTGTCAACTGATCCCGATCGCCTGACATGTGTGTGTGCGATTTTGAGCTTTTTGGTCGCGCGTCACAAGCGGCTTTACTGCCGCCGTTATCTGGCCGAGAACGTGGTGTACGAGGAGATTGCCGGGTGATTGCGACCGCTTCATCGTTTCTCGAAGATCTCCGCTTTGCTTGGGACGCCGCGGGACTGCCCTGGAAAGTCTCCCGTCCCTCCCCGGGTCAAGTCCAGCTCGTCGTCGGACGCGAAAAACGAGAGAGCGCTTGCGGTCTGACCGTCAGCTTTCTCCGAGCTGCCGGCTGGAGGGCGTGCGCCGATTGTAGCAACGAGGCCTGGTCGGTGTTCGGATTTTCGGAGCAGGAGGCGATTCGCATCGATCTGCTGGACGGCCCTCCGGGCCAGCGAAGTGCCGTCATCCGCTCGCTGTTGGGACGGGTTTCCCCCTGCGTTGCGCTGGCGGGCCCCGACGGCGTGGGAAAGTCGACGGCGCTCAATACAAGCCGCGAATGGTTTGAATCCCGAGCTCCTTTTGTGGAAACTCGCACGCGGCAATGGCGGCCCGCGCTGCTTCCGCCTTTGGCCTGGTTCCTTGGTCGCGGTTCGGACTCAAATGCCGATACGAAACCGCGTCGTCAACGCGGGAATCTTCACGCCCTTCGCTTGAGTTATTACTTCTTCGATTACTTGCTCGGCTCGTGGTGCAAGGACCGCAACCGCAGCGATAAATCTCGCCTGGTCCTGTATGACCGCTGCGCGATCGATATGACAGTCGATCCTTACCGCTACGGATTGGCTTCGCGCCGCGGCACGCGATTGATCTGGAGACTCACACCTCATCCTCAAACGCTGATACTTCTGTACGATGACCCGGCACAAATTTACGGGCGCAAGTGCGACCTCGACGAGCAGGACACGGCGGATCAAATGCAGACTTGGCTGAAACTCGCGGCAAGGGATGATCTGCACGCGCTCATCCGTGCCGACGCCGGACCTTCGGAAGTAGCGTGCTGCACTCGCGATCTGCTTGTCGATGCTTTTATCCACCTCTACGAGCCTGGCTTCCGCGCTTCGCCCTCGAATTTATTGCTCAGCACCCGCCACATCATCGAAGTCGCGCCAGAAGGAGTCAGCGAAGAATATGCCGTCCTGCCGAGCAACCGTAATCCGCGCTTTCTCCTACCCATTCGGGACCGCAAGCGAGCGGTGGTGGGACTCGGCCTCTACAATGCACAGCGGCCCTTCGCCTGGGTGGCCAAGCGCGTTCTCGCGGTAGCTCTGCGCGCCGGCGTCGCCCAGCCATTTCTGCGCGACCGCATTTCTATCCGTTCACAGTCTGTTAAAGAAACTCTCAGTTCGGTATTCGGCGGTGACCAGAAGATCTCGTTTGCGATTTCCATCGGCACCCCCGGTCCGAATCAAAAGCCAGTCCTCCAGATTACGGACGAGCTCGGCCACGAGCTTGGCTATGCCAAAATTGGGTGGAACCAACAAACGATCGGCGCCGTGAGCAAGGAAGAGTCGGCCCTTCGCAAGCTCGAGAGCGTTCGGTTCCCGGATGTCGTGGTTCCCAAAGTTCTGCACGCCGGCTGGCTCGCTAATCATCATTATTTATTGGTGCAATCTCCTTGCGGGGCACCTGGGCGAGCTGGCGCCAAGCTTAGCTCGAAGCATGTCCGGTTTCTGGCGGAACTCCATCGGATCAACTCCACGCTCGATAGATTGCCGTGTCTGCGGGAAAACCAGATCGCCGAGCTACGCCGCAGTGGATATCACTATTTCGCCCATGTGCTCGAAGGCGCTCGTCGGTATTGCAGCCCTGTCGAAACGGCGCCATTCGGGCCGCTCCACGGTGATTTCACCGCCTGGAATATTCGATATGATTCCGGACGGCTTGCGATCGTCGATTGGGAGTGTTACCGAAAATCTGCACCTGCAGCCTGGGATATTTTTCACTTCATCGTTGCGGGCGGGGTAGAGATCGAAGACAAGCTGCCGGGCCGGATCTACGCGGATATCACCGGCTCAAGTGAGACTTCCGGCCTGGTGAAGGAATACTTCCGGTTGATCGACGCTGATCCGCGTCTCATTAACGCTCTGCTCGCTTCTTATGCGGCGGAAGCGTTGGCTAAAAGCCTGACGGAAATAGGGGAAAATGCCAGCGCCAAAGATCGACAGCTCAGACGGACATGGGCCATGCTGCTAGCCTTGATTAGCTGCCCGCAGGCACATGGCTCCAGTCGGATCTCTCGCGTGGAGGTCGCAGCCGCGCCGTGAAGATCTTGCTTTCGGCTTACGCTTGTGCGCCGGGCCAGGGTTCCGATCCGGAGATCGGCTGGAATTGGATGCAGCAGCTTGCACGCGACCACGAGGTCTGGGTAGTCACTCGCGCCAGCAAACGTCAAAGCATCGAAAAGGGACTGGCCGGCAAACCAGCGCCGAACGCGCATTTCGTGTACGTCGACTTGCCGAAGCCGCTGCGTTTCTGGAAGAGCTGGCCCGGTGCAATCTACATTTACTACTACCTTTGGCAAGTTCTCGCTTATGCAAAAACCCGAAAATTGCACCGGCAGATCGGATTCGACGTCGTCCATCATGTCACGTTCGGAATGTACTGGATGCCGAGCTTCCTTTGTCTCTTGCCAATACCTTTCATCTGGGGACCGGTGGGTGGAGGAGAAAGCGCACCGGCTTCGTTCCGTTCTGACCTGCGGCTGCGCGGACGCGTCTACGAAGTAATCCGCACCTTCGCGCAAGCCAGTAGCACGCTGGACCCGTTCGTCCGCCTTACAGCACGCCGAGCCAAATTGGCGCTGGCGACAACCAGGGAAACGGCTGCGAAGCTCACCGCATTAGGCTGCCGGCAGGTTCGCGTGATCTCGTGCATGGCACTTGCGGATGAAGACCTGTGCCTCATAGATTCGGTCCAGCGGCGCTCTGGCAAGGCATTTTGCGTATTGAGCGCTGGTCGGCTTCTGCATTGGAAAGGTTTTCATCTTGCGATCGAAGCCGTGGCTCTGATCGCCGAGCGGGTGCCTTCCATTGAGTACTGGGTCTTCGGCAGCGGGCCGGAAAGAAAGGCCCTCGAACAGTTGGCGAGAGAGCGAGGCATCAGCGATCGGGTCATTTTTCATCCCGGCCTTCCGCGCAATGAATTATTGCGGAGGATGTCGAAATTCGACGTATTAATTCACCCCAGTCTGCATGACTCAGGCGGCTTCGTTTGTCTGGAGGCGATGTCGGCGGGATGCGCCGTCGTGTGCCTGGACTTGGGCGGTCCCGCGGTTCAGGTGACCGCCGAGACCGGCATCAAGATCCCCGCCCTGTCACCAGATCAGGCAATTCGAGATATGGCCAGAGCGTTGGAGAGACTTGCTTCCGACAGCGCTTTGCGTGAACGCTTGTCGCGAGCTGGTCGCGAGCGCTTACGGCAGATATTCGTTTGGGAGGCAAAAGTGAAAAGCCTCGCCGAGATTTACTCCCAGTCGTAGAGCTATGTCACCAAGTTCCACAACGGCGCCGGCATGGATGATACGAACGACGAAAGATCGCGAGGCCATCTCGTCGTATCTTTCGACGCTATTGGTGCTTTGCTGGCTGCTGTCGGAGGTTAGCTTCAGTCTGCCGGGCCGATCGGCAGCGCTTGATGTTGGCGGACTGGATGCGCTTGCGTTTACAAAACTCGCTATCCGGCTACTCTCGATCACTGTGCTGGGCATGATTATTCTGCGGACTCACACGTTTCCGCGGGCGACTGTGGTCCTCTACCGCTGCGCGCCCCTGTTCCTATTTGCCGCTTGGACAGTCAGCACGTGCCTTTGGTCAGGGATCAAATCCGTGAGTGTGGGGCATGCACTCGAGTGCGTAATGCTAGCTCTGCTAACGATTGCCACCGGGATCGTTTGCCGAACCGAGCGGGACTTGGAGATCACGCTTTGCAATGTCGTTTTGATGGCCTCAGTGCTCATGCTGGCGATGCTGGTGATGAACGCCGACCTAATCGCCGCCGGTCTCCGTCCCGCCAAGTACATGCAACCAAATAATATGGGTGGCATCGCAGCATGCGGCTTGATCACCGTGCTCGCCTCTCGTCAGCTGTGGGGCTGGCGCTGGACCCATAAACTGCTTTGGCCCGCCGGACTGATTTGCGGAGCCGCGATTATTGCCGCCCATTCGCGGTCAGTTCTCATCGTGACCTCGTTTGCCGTGCTGCCTTTGATGTGGTCGCTCGGGCGCCGCAATTTTCCGATAGTCGTCATCGCCGTCATGGGGTTACTTGCTGCAGGTTGGCCTTACTGGCAGGCCGTCTCGGATTTGCCGCAATCGGTGGAGAACTATTTGATGCGTGGCCAGACGGTGGGCGATGCGTACACGGTCAGCGGTCGGACCGAGGTGTGGGACATTGCGATACAGTCCTTCCTCGAATCGCCTCTGTTCGGCCATGGTTACTATTCCATGACGAGCACGGGGACCATGTACGTCTGGGGTGCGCAACGCTGGCAGACTGCGCACAACATTTATCTGCACGTGCTAACTGGAACGGGTTTGATGGGATTCTGCCTGCTGGCATGGGCGCTTTGCTTCGTACTGGGACCACTGGCGCGACATCTTACGGCCGGTACTAGGGTACGAAAAGTTGCACGCTTTGTATTCTTGCTCGTCGCTTGGTATCTCGCGCTGGGGTTTTTCGAGCTGTCCTTTGGCGGCCCGATAGATCCGGAAGTAGTGCTGTTTTTCCTCATTCTGGGAATTGCCGCCGGACAGATCGCGACGGAGCAAACGAGAGGAGCGAGATCTTAGCCTATGCGAGTGCTGGTTTTACACAACCGATACCGGCAGCCTGGTGGTGAAGACCGCGTGGTCGCATCCGAAGTTGAGATGCTCCGTTTCTACGGGGTTGATGTGGAGGTGTTCGAAGCCGACAACCATGCCAACGGCCTCCGCCTTCTCGCCGATTCCGCCTGGTCCGGCGAGATGTATGAGAAAGTCCGCGCGGCCTGCCACCGGTTTCGACCCGACGTTGCACACCTTCACAATTTCTGGATGGCGCTGACGCCTTCCGCGATCGACGCATGCCGGTCGGCGGGCGTGCCGCTCGTGCAAACGCTGCACAATTTTCGCCTGCTTTGCGTCAATGCACTTTTTCTCCGCGACGGCCAAATGTGCACCAGCTGTCTCGGCAAAGCGCCATGGCGCGGAATTGTACACCGCTGTTACAACCACTCCGCGGTGGCGTCGGCCGCCGTAGCGAACATGATCGAATCGAATCGCCGCCGCGATACGTGGTCGAACGTGGACGCCTTCATCACTCCGAGTTGGCATGCCCGGTCGTTGTTTCTGGCTGCTGGATTCGATGCCAAGCGAATCTCCGTCAAACCCAATTTCATCCAAGATCCGGGCCCCGCAGACGCGCCCCCGTCCAGCTCCCAAACCATCGTTTATGCTGGCCGGCTTTCGCCTGAGAAGGGTCTGCGCACCTTAGCCTCCGCCTGGAAGAACATTTCCGGCGGCGAATTGTTGGTGATCGGGGATGGTGAGGAGCGGGAGACACTCGCTGTTCCGCGCGTGACATTTGCCGGAACTCGCGATAACACCGCCGTGATTCACGCGATTCAAAGCGCTCGGGCACTGGTGTTGCCGTCACTATGCTTTGAAACCTTTGGAAACGCGATCGCTGAAGCATACGCATGCGGGCGGCCTGTCATCGTGTCCGATATCGGCGCTCTTAGCGAGATCGTTCATCAGGGGAGCACCGGCCTGAAAGTTGAGCCCGGCAATGCAGCGCAGTTGTCGGCCAGTTTGACCGAGATTCTCAGCGACGACGCGCTCGCCGATCGCATGGGCGGAAACGCCAGGAGCGAGTACCTCGCCTGTTATACACCACGCCGCAATTTTCGGATGTTGATGGAAGCATATGATCGTGTCTCTCCCGGGGTCGCTTTAAGCATATGAGAGCTCCATCCAAACACATGCTCATGGGCGTCGGTCTGAGCCAGACCCGTTGTGATGAGGTCCTTTCACTCTGTCGCTACTGGATCCGGCATCCTGCCGAGCGCGGCCGGTCGATCGCCTTTCTCACTGTTCATTCCGTCATGACCGCCGTATTTGACCCTACTTATCGCGCCGTTCTGAATAACATGGACATTGATGCTACTGACGGCGTCCCTCTGGTGTGGGCGTTGCACTCCTTCGGCTTTCGCAAACAGGAGCGCGTCTACGGTCCCGATCTCATGCTGGCGTTGTGCGAGCAAGCCGCTAAACTCGGCCATCCGGTTTTCCTGTACGGAGGGCGGGAAGAAGTGCTTGAACTCCTTAAGAGGAACCTGACAAAACGGTTCCCGGGTTTGCATATCGCAGACGCATACGCTCCTCCTTTCCGCCCGCTCACCTCCGAAGAAGACCGCGTCTGTGTCCAACGGATTCTCGATTCTGGAGCCAAGCTCGTATTCGTAGGCATCGGAACCCCCCAGCAAGACCGTTGGATGATCGAGCATGCCGCCAAACTTCAAGGTGTCATCATGCTGGCTGTCGGAGCAGCCTTCGATTTCCACGCCGGACGCGTGAGGCAAGCTCCAGCCTGGATGCAACACCGTGGTTTGGAATGGTTCTTTCGCCTGCTCATGGAACCTCGGCGTCTCTGGAAACGGTACCTGCTGAATCCGCTCTTCCTGGTGATGTGGGGTCTGGAGCGTGCTGGCGTCCCGTTAATTAAGGCTGAAATGAAATGACACCGGACGCTTTTATTACGACTAGCTGGGATGACGGTCATCCGCTGGACTTGCGCCTGGCCGAGTTGCTCCTCCGATATGGATTGAAGGGAACATTCTATGTACCCACCAATTGCTCCGAGTGGCCTCTGATTACGACTTCTGTCCGCGAGCTGCTTGGAATGGGAATGGAAATCGGATCGCACACCGTCAGCCACGCCATACTTCCAAACGCCACAGATTCCCTGGTGCGATACGAACTGACTGAGAGCAAGAAGACACTCGAGGATCTGGCAGCCAGGCCAATCACCGCTTTCTGTTTTCCAAAGGGTAGATTCAACGCCCGAACCTGCTTGCGCGTTCAAGAAGCCGGATACCGCGTCGCTCGCACGACCGTCGCCTTTCACACCGAACGCCAATTCAATCCGGCTTGCATGCCGGTATCAGTTCAGTTTGTTCCACATTCCCGACAGATTCACTGCAGGCATGCTCTCAAGGAACGCAATGGTAAGGGCTTGCTGTTCTGGTGTCACGAATGCGGATTGGAAACAAATTTGAGGAAATTGTGCCTGCGAATGTTAGACCGCGTCGCCACCAGAGGCGGAGTATTTCATTTGTGGGGACATTCGTGGGAAGTGGATCGCCTCGGGCTCTGGGATGAACTCGAAGAAGTCCTGAGAGTCGCACGCAGCATGAGAATGACTGCCGTGTCAAATTTAGAATTGGTTTCAAGATGAAAATTACCCTTCCGCTGGCAATCGCCGCAACGCTGGCCTCCCTGCTCCTGGATTCGTGTGGATTACAACCTGCTTGGACACGTCCAGCCGCTGAGAACCGATCGAGTGCCAGGCTGCCAAGCGCCGCCTCCGCGGTGCAAATTGTCGAGGACCAAGTCCAGCAGACGTTCTTCGTGGACAACCAGTCTCCCGCTGCATCCGACCAAAATCCGGGAACCGAAACTCTTCCCTTCCAGACCATCTCGCGCGGCGCCCAGGTCGCACAATCGAACAATGAACAAGGCATAGGGACCAAGGTCTACATCAAACCGGGGATCTATCGTGAACAGGTGATGCTGGCCCGGAGTGGAAAAGAGACTAATGCCCCGATGATCTTCGAAGGAACAGTGCAGGGAAGCGTCATCTTATCCGGGTCCGACATTTGGGGTAATTGGCAGCCGACCGGCGACCGACTCTATCAGCATGCTTGGCCTTATCGCTGGGGCTTGGCGCCATATCCTCAGGGATGGGCAGGCAACGTAACGCTCGCTCCAATCGTGCGCCGTCGCGAGATGGTTTTCATGAACGGGCGCGCTCTAGGGCAAGTGCTGAAGTTTTCCGACATGACGGATTATAGCTTCTACACTGACGAAGACCATGGACTTATCTACATCAAGTTAGGGCGCATTTTGCCTTTGAAGGACAGCGCCGAGGTGGAAGTCGCCACGCGCCCCCATGTGTTTTCAGCGGATGGACAGAGCAACCTGGTGTTGCGAAATCTCGAATTCCGGCATGGCAACGCCGCTGTCCAAGATGCAGCCGTTCAAATATCGAATTCCACCAACATTCTCATTGAAGGTTGTGTCTTCACATGGAATAACTGGATCGGCTTGGGCATTTCTCAGATTGCAAACCTGACATTGAGCAAGAATGTCTCGGTCTGGAACGGAGCGACGGGGTTTGATGGCTACAACCTCAAGAATCTCGTGTTGGACAGCAACGACACCTCTTTTAACAATTGGAGGGGGGCGGCCGGCAATTTCTACGGATGGTCAGTGGCCGGTGCGAAATTGGGAGGCGTGCACACTGGCTCCATCGTCCATCATCGATCGGTGAGTAACCGCGCTCGGGGGGTCTGGCTCGACTACGACAACACCAATGTTACGGTCGATCACGCAACACTAGTGTCGAACTTTAACGACGGGATCTTTATTGAAGCAAGCGCTGGGCCAACCCTGATCCAGAACAGTAACATTGCAGGCAATCAAAATGCTGCGGGCGTCGCCGGCGCGAATGCCTCGGACGTAACGCTACTCTCCAATACTCTGTCGGGAAACACTCTCGAACAGATTCTGATCACCGGCGACTACGACCGCACCGTCACCAACTGGGAGACCGGTGTCCAGCAAGACGTTCAGGCTGTGCGGTGGACCATCAGATCCAACACCGTGGTCAGTCAGACTAATGGGCAGGCGGTGCTCCAAACGCCATTATGGCAGCCGTTCTTGACCAGCCTACTGGCAGGCTCTAATACCTGGTCGAAACCCGGCGACCCGCGAGCCTTCCACATCGATACAAATTGGCTCACGTTCCAGCAATGGCAATCGCTGGTTCACACCGACAGCACATCCGTGTTTCAACAGTAGACGCTCAGAACGTGAGTGTTTCGAAAATCGGTGCGCCCGGAGAAAATGCGTCAGCGACCCGGCCAAGGAGCGCGTTCGACGTCCGGGAAGCCTTCGCGAATGATGATGAGTTGGTCGGCCGCAAGTTTCCGGAACGTCTGTTTTGCGCCATTGGGCCAGCGGACTTCCAGGTCGGCAGTATGCGCGGTTCCGAGCCCGAAGTGGAGGCGGGGATCATTGCTTGAGCAGTAACTGGATTGGCTGACCACCTCCTGAACTTGCTGCTTGTCCCCGTATCGGAGCAACGCCCGGGCGCCGATAGCGCTGCGATTCGATTGTGCGCCGACTAACTTTACCTTCAGCCAGTGATTATTGCCGCGGACGTCGTTCCGCAACAGCGATGGCGGTTCGTTCAGATTGACGATCAGTATATCGAGGTCACCGTCATTGTCGAAGTCGCCGAAGGCGCATCCACGGCCGGAGTGCGGCGCCTCAACCCCCGGGCCGGCCGCCTCGATCAATTCTTCGAATTTTCCATTGCCCAAATTGCGGAAAACTACGCGCGGTGTCTTATAAGGGTACCCGGATAATTTCTGCTCTAGTTCCGGATACACGTTGCCGGTGACGAGAAACAGGTCAGGATATCCGTCGTTGTCGAGATCGACAATTCCCGCTCCCCAACCGGTGAACCGCGTTTCGACACCGAGACCGGAAGCTAAGGTCACATCGTTGAAATTCCCACTGCCGTCATTCTGATAAAGCCCGTTTGTATCGTCCGTAAAGTGACCCTTGAAAAGATCCAAGTGGCCGTCCAGGTTGAAGTCGCCGATACCCACTCCCATGCCAGCCTGCTCGACGCCGTCGTCGCTCAAGGCCGCGCCGCGTTCCAAGCCTTCTTCACGGAACGTCCCATCACGATTGTTCATCAACAGAAGACTGGCGCTCGAATCGCAAGCGACGAAAATATCTGGCCAGCCGTCGTTATCGAAGTCGGCCGCGACTGGGGTCAGAGCATAACGCCCTTTGATCTTCGCGAGTCCGGCCGGCTCAGTTACATCGGTAAAAGTACCATCGCCGTTGTTGCGAAACAGTGAATGCAAACCCGTCGGAAGCCCACGGGGACCACAGTTCACGTGGACGTTCTTGAACATGCAGTTTGTATTCTCACCGGGCTTTGGCGCGCGACTCTTATCGAAATCGAGGTAGTTCGAGACAAACAGGTCGAGCTTGCCATTCCTGTCGTAGTCGATCCAGGTGCAGCCCGCGCCCCAGCGGGTTCGGTTCGGGCCCAATCCGGCTTTCCTGGTTACGTCCGTAAAAGTGCCGTCGCCATTGTTGTGGTACAGGACGTTCTCGCCCCAGTAGGTGATGAACATGTCCTCGAACCCATCGTTATCATAGTCGCCAACACAAACTCCGGACGGCCAACCCGTGCGAAGAAGTCCCGCTTTCGAAGTTACGTCAGAGAAGGTGCCGTCCCGATTATTCTTGTAGAGCCGGTTCGTCGCGTCTGTAGAAGCCTGCGAGAAGCGCGTCCCGCAAAGGACGAAAATATCCATCCAGCCGTCGTTATCGTAGTCGAGGAATGCGCATCCACATCCCATGGTTTCGACGATGTAGTCTTTGCGGTCGATGCCGCCGTAAATGGTGGGTGCGTGCAGGCCCGCCGCTTGTGCCACATCAGTGAATCGAGCGAGGAACGGGATGCCGGAAGGTTTTCCCCGCGGTGTAGGCTTCGCTCCGCGGGTGGCAACACCTTGCGCGCTCACGCTGATGGAGCGGCCGAGAAACGGAAGGCCTGCAATCAGGCGGAGCAGACTGCGGCGTGAGGTCTTCACGGCGGTTCGCCCACCTGAGGGTCGGGCGGATGTGAGGATGCTATTTCGGTACATCCGGGTCCTGCGAGTCGGGCTTGCCAGGTTGCAGCCGCATTTCATGGTACATCTCTTTCAGATGTTCCTTTATGCCGCTGAGCCTTTGGAATTCGGACAATTCTCGTCGCGCGTCGACGTTGCGGCCCAGGCCTCGATAAACCGTGGCAAGGCGATAGTGCGTAGCCGCGTTATATGGCTCCAAGCGAGTTGCGCGCTCGAGTAGGGCTCCCGCTTTTTCTAGTTGGTTCATAGCGATCAGTATCCTTGCATAGCCAAGGTTGGCATCCGCGTCGTTCGGCTGCAGATCAAGAGCCCTCGAGTAGTGCGCCTCGGCGGTCTTCAGATCAGATCGGCGCGAAGCGATTTCGGCTAACCGGCACTCGGACTTTTCATCGAAGGGGTTGTCAGCCAAGGCGGCTTTGTACTCAGTTTCGACAACGGCGGTGTCGGCTGGAGGTGTGGACGTGCGCAACATTTCAGCCAGTTCAAAATGAATACCGGGAAGTTTCGGATCGAGCTTAATGGCTTCGCGCTCATGTGCGATCGCGCCTTCTATGTTTCCTTGCCGTGCCATTTCATGGGCCATCAACTGATGCATGCGGCCAGAATTTGGGGCCAGCATGGCGACGCTCAGCATAGTCTCATCCGCCAGGTCCGAGTAGATTCGGTGCGCAGCGTAAAGAACGTTGATGTCCCCTGGCTGGAGTTGCCGAAGAACGCTCACCACCCCAATGGCCTTGTCCAAATCGCCGGACGCATAATCGATCTCGATCAATTCCATTCCCACTTCAACACGAAGTTTCTCCTCCTGCAACTGCGGGAAGGACTTCTCCAAATTCGCCTGTGCGCTGGCGATTTGTCCCAGGCGCTTTTCACACATTCCGAGCAGGGCCTGTATTTTCGGCAGTCCAGGCCGAAGTCTTAAGGCGGCCTGGAGCTCGGGTGCAGCCTTCGCATAGTCACCCTGGAAGTATAAGAGCACGCCAAGATTTCCCCGCGCGTCGATATTATTAGGATCGAGCGCCAGGATGGCTCTGAATTCACGGGCAGCCAGATCAGTCCGGTTGTTCTTCAGGAACTCGTTTGCCTGCCGGCTATGGGTTTCGACCTGCTGTTGCTTGTTGGGAGGCGACTGCGCGAGGGAAGAGGTTGCCAACAGGAAGCAGACGCTGAAGAAAGGTACTACCTTAAGTTCCATAGTTCAGATCACCCGTGGGCCTCTATGGAGCCCTGCACCCTGGCGTTCCAGAAAGGCGATCACGACTTGCCGTCCTGGCCAGCATCGATTATATCTATATTTCCATCAGACTCCAGCAAGCGGCTTCTGAGATCGATCCCGCTTGTGTGGTGCAGCGCGACCGTACCACTGGTCGTGATCGATGCGCAACTCTTGGGCCTAGAAGAAGAATCGTGCCCCGAGTTGAATGTAACGGCCGTTTACGGTAGTGCTCGTAATCTGACCTATGGCCGGATTAGCAACGCCAGATGCAAGAGCCGCCGCGGATAATGAGGCGTTCGGCTCACTAAAGCCCGGATGGTTCAGAACGTTATTGGCGTCCATCCGAAGCTGCAATCCAGCACTTTCCCATTTAGGTAATTTGAAGGTCTTGGCCAGCGAGAGATCGAAGGTCACAAGGTCCGGTCCGCGGAGCGTATTCCTTCCGTTGTTCCCGAAGGTGTTGGTCGCGGGCGTCGCATACGCCAGCTGATTGAACCACTGATTGATGGACTGATTTGCCACGTGGGGATTTCCTACGATGTTTGGATACCACGACCCATCCAGCGCACCGGAACCGGTGTTGGAGTTCATCGTCACAGTGAATGGATTGCCAGACTGGGCGACGAACTCTCCCGACGCCTGCCACCCGCCAAGAACCGCATCGCCGATGCCATTGTTCAGAAGTGAGTGTCCCTTCCCAAGTGGTATTTGATACACGACGAATCCCTTAAATGCCTGTGGTACATCGAAATTCGATAACCCATAGTTGGCAGCCGGGTTGAACGCATCCTGGTAAACTGCGTTGCCGTAGTGGCTGCCCCAGCCCGACGTATCCTGTTCGTCCAACATCTTGGACCAAACGTAGCTGAACTGCGCCGTGATACCGTGGCTAAACCGTTTCCGGAGCAATAGCTGCAGGGCATCGTAATTCGAATAATTGTCGAATCTTCCCGTTAACCCGCCGGGAACGCTGGGGCCGATGCCCACATACTGCGGGAACGGCCGGGCAGACTGCCCCTGCCCCAGCTTGTTCGCGGGCAACTGATTGATATCCTCCTGGAACTCCAACCCGGTCCCATGGCTACCCACGTACGCCGCTTCCAGCACGATGTCGGTGCCGAACTGGCGCTCAATGCTCGCCGTCCATTGGTAAACTCTCCCGACCGGCGTGTGATAAGGCATGTACGGTATGTTGCCGCCACCTTGTCCGTTATAGGCGCCAGGATCGGTCGAGGCGCGGATATACGGAAGGTTGGCGCCGTTGCCCGACAGGATAACCACTGGTGGCTGGCCCGGATTCGCGGATGTACTTCCACCGCTGGCGGTGCCGAAGCCCAGGGGTGAGCCATCAACGTCAATGCTCCATAAGGTCGAATAGATGCCAAAGCCGCCACGAACGGACCATTGGCTCTTCGGAGACCAGGCAACACCAATGCGGGGCAAAAAGACGTCGTAAACGCTCGCCATGATCAGGTTTCGCTTGCTGTTGGCGCCGAACAAAATGGCCCCGGGAGTATTGGTTACGGGGTTGGTCAATGTGGGATCGAAGGTACCCCACTGGTTGTGCACCTCGCTGAAGCCGCCATGTCCCTCCCAGCGGAGACCGACATTGAGAGTGAGATTCGGCCGGACCTTGATATCGTCCTGGAAGAAGAGCGACGGGTTCTTGGACCGCATGCCCGCCTCACCCTGGACCAGAGCGCTCCACGCCTGCGCTTGTCCCAGCAAAAAGTCCGCGTAGCCGACAGTGCTGTTGGTGAACTGGCCGGTGAACGTGAAGGTACCGGCATTCAGGTTTCCCCAAGGAGTGGAATTATCCTGTTCCGCCAGGATCTCGCCGCCGAAGTGCAGGATGTGCCTGCCGCGGATCATTGTTACAACATCCGACGGATTCCAGGAGTTCTCGATATAGATCGCAGAGGTAGCAGAATCCGCCGGGTTCAGGCTTCTGTTGCCGCCCGTTCCATTGATAATGATGTTCGGAAAGACATCCGCCTTCGCAAACTGAAAGCCGATCTTGGCCGGATATCCCAATCCCTCACTCCCGGGCGTAAACCAATTGCCCTGCCGGACAAACCCCCATCGGAATTCGTTTACGATAGCGGGGCTGAACGTATGCACATCCGATAGCTGCGCGTCATAACCATCGCCGGTGCTGTGCTGGCAATTGATCGGACACACTGTACCGCCGCTGATGCTGTGACTGCCGTGCTCCGAGATCGAGAACGTCAAGCGATTCTTACTGCTGACGTTGTAATCCCACCGCCCAAACTCTTTCATGCTTGGATTGTCGCTCGCAGTCAGGGTCCGGTAGTTGTTGGCAATGAGCCCCGGGAGATTTGGCGTAGGGTAGTAAGCCTGGATTTTGGCAGCCACGGGATCAAATCTGGTAGTCGGGATTGTATTGTTAGGGAACGGGAGACCCGTGGTGGGATCGGAAATAATTCCGAAGGTGATTGGGTCGAAGATGCCTTGCTCCATCGCCGGTGTCGGGACTGAGGTTGTCGAGGTCCCTGTGCTCGGATGCGCGATCCGGTCCACGTTGAAGTAAAAGAACATTTTATTCTTGACGATCGGCCCCGACACAGCCCCGCCATAGTCGTTGTATCGGACTCTCCCTTTCTTCTGGTCGAAGAAGCTTCTGGCATTCAACGCATCGTTCTGCAGGTAGTCGTAAGCAGACCCATGCCATTGATTTCCGCCGGATTTGCTGATGATGTTGAAGACATCGCCGCCGCCGCCATATACCGCGGAGAAAGTCGAGGTGTTGATCTGAACTTCGGAGATAGATTCGAAGATCTGGTCGCCGCCTATGTTGGCGCTGTGCGGCAGCCGGATTGAAGCTCCATCCGCCAGATAGCTGGAGTAAAACGGCAGAGTGCCATTGATGGCCATAGATACGCCGGGGTTGGAGACTCCTCCGCTCCCTTGACCAGTAGCAGGCGTGCCTGAGGCGCCTGGGATCATTTTTACGATGTTCTGCCAATCCTGGTTCACGTTCGGCAGAGAGTCCATGGTTCTGGCTGATAAGTTGGTAGCCTGTTCGGCGGTCTCGGTCGCAAGCAGGACGGTTTCTCCCGTCACCGCGATTGTCTGTTGTGTCTGGCCAACCGTGAGCTGTGCATCCACGCTGACCGCTCCCACCGTCAAATCGATACCATCGCGAACAACCTTCCCGAAGCCGCTTTTTTCGAAAGTGATTCTGTAGTGCCCAGGCAGAATAGAGACCGCGTCGTAAAGACCGGCCGAGTTCGTCACAAGCTCCTTCGCCACGCCGGTGTCGGTGTTCAACAGGGTTACTGTCACACCCGGGACGACGGCGCCCGTAGCATCAGTGACAGTGCCTCGGATATCCCCGGAGTTGGTGTTCTGTGCAAGCGCGATACCAGCCACGCAACAGAACAAGACCGTTACCGATAGCACCCTCGCGAGTGCCGCCGATACCATACGCACGTTCGACTGAAGGACCGTTGACCCCTCTCGCATTTTGTTACTCCTGTTTGTAAACGTATCAGAGAAATTTCCAGCGCTCTTGTCGAAGAACGCACGTAGCGCTCATGTGCTGCTCCCGCACAGCATGAGCCTGGACTACGCCTTTGACAAGGTCTGTACCGTAACAATTAATTTCATCCCAAGAAGTGACCTTTTTTCTGTAATTTGCAGGAGGTTCGAAAGCAACGTATGGAACGTACCATACGGGGATCATAAACGCGTTTCCAGGTTTCATTTCGCATAGCATTGAACCGCGTGCTTCATCCGGACCTGATACAATGCCTGTCCAGGCGAAGGTCTAAGTTTCTGGCTGCGAGGAACCATGGAACGTTTGCGAACCCCGGAAGTTCGGCACCCGGTCTACAGCGAAGCGGAACGCGAAGCCATCCGGACCCAGTTAGAGCGGATGCTGGCGAACCAGCTATTCAAGAACAGCAAGCGTTATCCAAATCTTCTGCGCTACATAGTTGAGCACACCTTGGCGGGATTCCCGAATGAGCTAAAGGAACGTACACTCGGCGTTGAGGTTTTTGGCAGACAACCGGATTACGACACAAATGCCGATCCGGTGGTCCGGGCGACCGCGGGAGAGATCCGGAAACGAATCGCGCAGTATTATCACGAACACGGGCACGAAACTGAAATTCGAATCGATTTGTTGCCCGGCTCCTATGTTCCCGAGTTTGAAATACCTCTCGCGAAACCCGCACCCATACCAATCGCCGCGCCAGTGGCGCCTCCACGCGGTAAGCGATGGCGGATCGGCGTTCTGGTCACTGTGGTTGCCCTACTTGTGGCGGCTGTTTGGTTCAAACCCTGGGTCCCACATACCGCTCTCGACCTTTTCTGGGGACCGGTGCTGGAGTCCTCAAACACTGTGCTGCTATGCGTCGGTCAACGGCAATTCCTTGGCACTTCGGCGGAGCCTCGGCAAAATCCCGATTCCGACCTCCCCCAAGTGCCTGATCCAAAGGGTGGTCCCGAGCGGCCAATCACGCTTTTCGAGCTTTACTATTTGGGAAGTCAGAACGTAGCGTTTTCTGATGTAAGGACGCTCGGAAGACTGACCGGCTTACTACAGGCCAGCGGGAAGTCCCACCGCATCTTGGGTGAAACGTCCACGACTTTAGCGGATCTACGCAGTGGTCCCGTCGTTCTGATTGGCGCGTTTAATAATGATTGGACAATGCGTCTCACGGGTCCGATGCGGTTCAGTTTCGAGAGGGACCACGACACCTTCTGGATCAAAGACCTGCAGAATCCGTCCAGGAGAGACCGATTCCTCAACTACACCACGCCGTATTTAAAGGTGACGGAAGACTATGCTTTGATCTCGCGCGTCTTAGAGCCGACCACGGAAAGGATGGTCGTTGTGGCGGGCGGGTTGAGCGGATACGGCACGATCGCAGCCGGCGAGTTCCTGACTAATCCGGGTTACATGGAGACGCTGGCGAAACACGCACCGAACGATTGGAGCCACAGGAACATTCAAGTTGTAATCGCTACTAAAGTGATCAACGGTAACTCGGGTCCTCCGCGAATTGTGGACCGATATTTCTGGTGAATTTGCCTCGAAGATGTAATGGTAAGTGCCCGGCGGACGCGCGCATAGTGAGGAATATCCGGGTCAAAGTTGGATGATCCTCTGGAACGCGGTGCGGCAGCCATATAGCGCCAGCCAACGCCGTTGTCATGAAGATACTACGCGTTTACTCCTCGTTGCCCCCTCATAATTTAATGTATGTGGCCTCGTTTGCGCAAAAACTGGGACGCTTCCGCGGACTGACGCGAACTATCACGGGAGGGTAGTCGGCGGACTTCTCGGATTGGCGGGCGGGACCATCGGTGTTGCAGCCGGCTTAATCGCAGGTGGCGTCCTTGGGAGCTGTCGGGTGCAAAGAGCATTCCTTTGATAACGAGTTTGGGAAAGACATCACTAATGCGTTAACTCGGGCAAGGCGGCTGGGATCGCCGAGGTGTTGGAAGACTCCGAACCACCGGTAAACAACCGTATGGCAGCGCTTGGCGGTGTTGTGTTTCGATGGTCGATCTATCAACTACAGTGCGCTCGCATTAAAGAAAGGCAGTAAGATACCCCGACAAAAGGATTGCTCTGCTTCAGAACGCGATCGAGATGTCCGTTATTATTACTTTGAAGCAAGGTTGTGATATCGTGAGGAGGGACAAAATTGCGCTCTTCTTCACGGTATGGAATACATCCAAGAAATCGGTGAGTTTATCTGGGCGGTTGTTAACAATTGGGCTGGCTACTGTACAGGCGGGCTGATTGTGGCACTCCTCTGGCTCTGGGCTACGATCAAACAACGAGCGCTGCCGAGACAAATCGGCATAGCTCTGGCGATCATATTTTTATTTTTTGCCGTATTCAATGCGTGGCGTGCCAAAGATCAGCAACTACGTGCTCTTAAGGAAAGTTTGAGGTCACCTGTGTTAGAGGGGGGCTATGAAGGCTTGGGCGTGATTACTGCAACGTCTCCAGAAGGTATGGTTGTCATCGTCAACGGCGTCATCACAAATCCTCACGGTCCACCAACTGGAATCGTAAACTGGAAAATGTTTATAAAGTCACAGGGCAGAAATCATCTGGTTTCGGGAGCAGGATTTCCGATTGGAGGAAAAGACATAGTCATTCCTCTGGGACCGAACGACCGTACGATAACCCTGCCGATTGTTAATTACTGGCCAAGAAAGACCACGCAACCGATTCCAGCGGGTGGTGCGTCTGAAGGGTGGTATATAGCCATCTTCAAAGATACTATCCAGGGAGATCTTCATAAGAATAACGCAACGGTTGTTCTGGAGTTTGCAGACGTGGCTAGTGGCAATCTACACCATCTCGAAGGAACTATAAATGGCACCGCTCCGGGAGGGCCTAAGCCCCCTTCTCTATGAGTTCCTTAAACTCCATTTTCGGTGTGTTGAGAAGTCGAATCATCGTATCGCGGAACAGGTACGGGTTCTCACGCCCGTTAAATCTCCACTCGAATTCATTTGCATAGGCTTCAAGATGCTTCGCGCTGATCTGATGATAGGAACCGACTATCGATCGCTTGAACAACGACCATACCCCCTCCATTCCGTTTGTATGGACCTCTCCACGCACCCATTCCTCTTCACTATGGTTGACGCTTTCGTGCCGGGTATCGTCATCGGCGATTCCGATGTAGCCTGGGTTTTCATCGGTCATGATACATTCAGTTTTCGGGTCGGTCGTTTGGTTGAGAAACTTGTGGAGCATTTTCTTGGTTGGCTTTTTTCTCCGTGTTTCAACTTTAAGGCGCACGTCCCCGCCACGTTGCAGTGCTCCCAAGATCATGGTCTTATTCCCCAGATAGCCACTTCCTACATGACGGCGCGCGCCGCCAACATAGGTTTCGTCGGCCTCTACAATTCCAGCAAGCAATTCTGGACTGGCTTCATCCATCGCCTTGCGAACGCGGTGACACAAGTACCACGCCGTCTTGTAGCTCACTGCCAGCGTGCGCTTGAGTTGATTTGCCGACATACCTTTCTTGGATTCGCACATCAGGTAAACGACAAGGAACCACTTCCAAAGTGGAAGGTGAGAATCATGAAAGATCGAACCAGCAGTTACGGAGAACTGATAGCGGCATGAATCGCAATCGAACTGATCACGCTTCAGAATGCGCGAGATCTTGTCTGAAGCACATCGCGGACACTTTACGCCGTCGTGCCACTTCAGACCCTCAAGGTACCTACGGCACTTCGCATCATCGCCGTACCGCTCAATTAGACTTATGAGGTTGATTTCCATTAGGACACCATGCTAAAGAAATTGAAACACCCGAAAGACATGACTACGGACGAAGCGATAGCCCACGTGTTCCATCCAAAGGCGCTCAAGCACCTTAAAAAGCACCTCGCTAGACTTGCCAAGAAAACAAAACGCCAGAAGTCAACTAAGTGAACCATCTATGGCGAGTTTACGGGAGAACCTACCTTGTGTCAAGTAAATCATTACGGAGATGTCTAAGAGAGAGCTTGATATGGCGTCCGAGGCACAGGCTTGGAATGAATTGGGAAACGCTCTTATTGAGCGTGGTCAACTTCAATTCGGCGAGCGCGCGCAGCTCGAAGCATTTCGGATGCGCAAGCCAACGCACGATGACCGGATCTATTTCTCCCATGAATTGCTGGGCCATTTGCGTGCTCGTCGGCGTGATCGGCAATCGGCTTCGGTGTTTCTTGACCGAGCGGTCGACTCGGCTCGGTTTGTCAACCCATCCAGCGATATGGAGCGCATATTATGAGCGAGGCAAGCTCCAGCTGGCAAAAGTTCAATTGCAGGAAGCATTCATCGACTTTGGAAACGCCTTAGACTGCGTCCGGCGCTGGCGGGCCGAGGTGCTTCCCGCCGACGCGTTCCGCATCAGCAGTGAAGTCGAACTGCAGCAGGTTTATTCCTCATACATAGAGGTCGGGAGCCGCTTGTACGAGCTAACCCGCGAGACTCTTGTGGTCGCCGAGGAGAGCCCGGCCGCGAGTTTAAGAAAGCTTCCGAATGAGTATTGGGAAGCGCTCGCTGATCTCTACAAAGCCGAGGCGCTCTATTCAAGGGTGAGCCAGATGGGGACGCGACCCTAATTCGGCGACTTCGACGAAGAGTGGCTGAGATGGAAACGCGCGCAGGGCTCGACTTACCCCGCGATCGGGGCAATCTCGATCCGAACGGGGTGAGCTTCTGGATCGCGCCCGAAGCGCTCCAGGCCAACGGAAGCTTTTATCTGCTTTCACTTAGGAGATGTGGAGTCTTGCGTGTGGCTCATTGGGCGTGAAGGCCTCGAGTTTCGCCGATTGCCACCGCGAGCGAGCATCGCTGAGACGATTCGCCTTTTTTGTCAATGCGGTGCGCGATAGTTCCTGTGAAGCTTTCGGGCGATTTATTTCACGGTCCGTTCCTTTGAAACTATGATTCGGTGCTGGGAACATCACTCCTTTGTCATCGTCAGGCCGGTTACCATGACATCCGTGTTGTGCGCGAAACGTAGACCATACGCCCCGTCAGTGGATTTCAGCTTGCCGCCGGTTACGAGCAGCGCCTTGTCATATCTGGCCACCACCGTCCCGTTGATGGAGCATTCGACATTGCTGCCCTTAACCGAGAGCGCGACATCCTGAATGACGGGCTGGCCTTTTCCAGCGGCCTTGTGAACAGCGTCATTGGCCTCGCCCAGAAAACCGTTCATCTTGAATGGCCCAGGTCCGAATCCCCGCACGACAAACTTGCCGTTTCCGTAAGCGGCACAGTAGAGGTCGGTCTGATCCGCTGTCCCCATGTCATTGCCGCCGATGAACACGCCGTAGGGATGTGGATGCGTGTTCAGGTTCATATATTTCGGCTCATGGAATGTGGCCTTCACCGTGTAATCCCCGGAGGCCATTGCATCGTTCATCCAGTAGGTCGCGGCGGGACCCGTGGTGGCGTGGAGGGCATCGCCTTCCTGCGCCAGCCTCGCATCCCTGATGCTCATGCCGGCCCTTTGTTCCGCGGCATCCACGCTGCCGTTCCAGCCTGCAACTTTGACGCCGCCATCGGTAACAGCACGCGAGCCATCCGCGGTGCGGCTCCCTGGAAAGCCGACGAAGGGGCCTTTTAGATAGAACAGCGCGGCGACCACCGCCACTACCGCGAAGAGGGAACCGAAAACGATCAGGGCGATCTTCTTTTTCATTTGTGCTGAGTCCAAAATACCACCCTCGGTTCGCGATGTCGAAGCACCCAGCGAATGGCGGACTATTGTTGCGGAGTTCCGAGCGCTGTGTTGGGCGCGTCTTAATGCGCCGCCGCAGGCGGTCGGCCTCGATCAGCACATCTAGCGGATCTCGAAGCTTCTTCTCCCGCTCGTGGCGAAGCCGGCCAAAGTACTTCCAATCACTCTGTTCGCTCTCCGCGAGCCCCTCGACCACTCGAAGTTGACCTCCGCGCGGTTCTCCTCCGCGATCATACGGAGGGCCTTCCACGGCTGCCTCCTTAAGCCCAGCTTTTCCACTTGCTATAGCTGGCTCGTCCGCTCAAAGGGGAACCATGCGATCCAACGTGCCTTCAAAGCCTACGCTGCCGCAGCACGGCGCACGATCTGCTCGGCTCGTAGTTCATCGCCAACTTCAATACCGAAATCGCTGAGGAGCTTTTTGTTGCCATGGCCGACGTTCATGCCGCGTGTGATCAGAGCGAAGCGACGCTTGAGTTTATCCAGTCGAGACGCTTCCGGCAGCCGCCATCGGAAAACATCCTGATGCCGATGTTGGAAAAGTACGAAGTGGTTGTGATCGATACCCGGACGACCTGATTCATTGGCAGTAAAGGCCGCCGCACTGGCCTTTTGCTAATATACCTATGGTCAGAAAATCTCGGCAAGGAGGACGATGAGTAAGGAAGACAGCATAGAAGTTACTGGAACCGTAGTTGAAAAATTTCCTAGCGGGCTGTTCAGCGTGCAACTCGACCAGGAACGCACCGTACTGGCCCATCTGGCTGGCAAGTTGCGCCGCAATCGAATTCGCGTGCTGGCCGGTGATCGCGTCACCCTGGAACTGTCTCCTTACGATCTGACCAAGGGACGCATTACGTACCGGCACAAGTAGAAAACCTTCACTCCCAGTCCTGGAACCGGGCAACAACCCATCGGATGCACAAGGTCCTGTTGATCTTCGGCACCCGGCCGGAGGCGATCAAGCTCTGTCCGGTGATTCGCGGTCTTCGCGAACATTCCACTCCCTTCGATGTCCGCGTTTGCGTCACCGCGCAGCATCGCGAAATGCTTGATCAGGTGCTCCAGGCCTTCGACGTCCAGCCTGATCACGATCTGGATCTCATGCTGCCTGGCCAGACGCTGTTTCAATCTACTTCGCGCATTCTCGCGGGCCTCGAAAGCGTGCTCCAAGCGGAGCGCCCGGCCATCGTGATTGTGCAGGGCGATACCACCAGTACACTGTGCGGAGCGCTCGCCGGGTTTTATCAAAACATTCCCGTGGCTCACGTCGAGGCCGGCCTGCGTACCGGAGACATGCGTCAACCCTTTCCCGAAGAGATGAACCGCGTTCTCACATCCCGTCTGGCGGAGCTGCATTTCGCGGCCACTGAAAAAGCCGCTGAAAATCTTCGGCATGAGGGAGTGACGCCGGACTCGATCCACGTCACCGGCAACACCGGTATCGATGCGGTTCTGTATGTTCGTGATGGGCTTGCGGACGGCAGGCTGCAGGGCCGCGAATGGCCGGAGCTGGATGCTGCTAAGAAGTTGATCGTGGTGACGGCGCACCGGCGCGAGAGTTTTAGTGGCGGCTTCGAGCGAATCTGCCGTGCGCTAGCGGAAGTAGCCAATAGGCCTGACGTTCAGGTGGTCTACCCGGTGCATCCTAATCCGAATGTGCAGGATCCCGTGCAGCGCTTGCTCGCTGGGCATCCCAATGTGCGCTTGATCGAGCCTTTGAGTTACGTGCCGTTCGTGGATTTGATGCGTCGGGCTTACCTCCTGATCACAGACTCGGGTGGAATTCAGGAAGAAGGGCCATCGCTCGGCAAGCCGATTCTAGTGATGCGTGAAAAGACCGAGCGGCCGGAAGCGGTAATTGCGGGCACCGTGAAGCTGGTGGGAACCGACCAGCGGCGTATCGTGAGCGAAGCGATTTCGCTACTCGATGACCGCCGCGCCTATGAAGCGATGGCGCGCGTTCACAACCCGTACGGGGACGGGCAGGCTAGCGCTCGGATCGCAGGGCTAATCCACTCATTCCTGACGGCAAAGACCTGAAATTTAAGCCTCAAATCAGCGACATTCGACGTCTCAAATCGTCATGAATCTGCCTCTATCTGCAAGTGGCATTCCATAATGGAAACAAAAGCAACTTATTTAATTCATGCACAACCCCACGAATCGTTCCAAAGTAAGATCGATCGATCCGTTGGGGGATCTCGGAAGTTTCCTGGCACAAAAACTAGTCGGCCAGCCCGCTGCAATCGCAGCCATCGTTCCCTTCATTCAGATCTATAGGGCGATGCTGTCGCCCGAGGGTCGGCCGGCGGGTATCTTTCTCTTGCTGGGCCCCACTGGCACGGGGAAGACCAGAACTGTTGAGGCCCTGGCCGAAGTGCTGCACGGCCACGCCAAGAAGCTGCTCAAAGTGGATTGCGGCGAGTTCCAGATGGATCACGAAGTGGCCAAGCTGATCGGCGCGCCGCCAGGTTACCTGGGGCATCGCGAGACCCAACCTTGGTTGACGCAGCAGAAGGTGAATGCCGCCAGCAGCGAATCCTGCGATGTTTCCCTGCTGCTGTTCGATGAGGTGGAGAAAGCCGCTCCTTCAATGACGCGGTTGCTGCTCGGCATCCTGGACAAAGCGGCGCTACGCTTGGGTGACGGCACCACCGTCAATTTCGAGAAGACATTCATTTTTCTAACGACCAATCTGGGCGCTGAGAGCATGGCCAGGGAATTGAATCCGGACTTCGGTTTTGAATCCCTACATCGGCGGGACGATAGCGGCCAGAAACGCAAGCTGGAAAGCATTGGCATGCGGGCGGTCCGGAAACAGTTCTCGCCGGAGTTTGTCAACCGTATCGACGCTGTGGTCACTTATCAGCCGCTGGGATCCGTCGCACTAGCGGCCATCCTGGACCTGGAGGTTCGCCAGTTGCAGGACCACCTGGACCGGCGGTTGGGGGAACGCACTTTCCGGCTGGAGGTCCCGGCGCGCGCCAGACGGTTCCTGATCGAACGGGGCACAAGCCAGGAGTATGGCGCCCGTGAGCTGAAACGCACCATGCAGCGACAGCTAATTCAGCCGCTCGCTTGCTTGATCGTCGGTGGAGAAATAGGTCCGGGTGGCCATGTTCGGGCCGATTTGAATACGCGGAAGGACAAGCTGATATTGCGCGATATGGATGCCGAGGAGTGTGTACTCACCTGAGGTTTATGCGGTTACTTTTTCCATTCCACGGCTTCCGCCACGCTGGTTGAATCTTTCAGAAACACTTCCAAACGGAAACGAACATCATTTGAATAATGCCGGTAGAGTAGCTCGCTGCCACCCTGCAGGCGGTCTGCATCCAGCTCGACTGGTTTCTTGTAGTTTCCGTCTTCGATGGTGAGGACTCCCTTGAGAGCTTTTCGGACGACCGGCGACTGGCGATTCCATTTGACCTCCAGGTCGTTGCCGGAAGGCGTGATCGTGAGCGAGAGATTGTAAGGATCCACGCCCCCAAGAACCTGCGGTCCCACTCGCATCGCGGCCTGGAACCCGGCTAAAAGACCCACCAATAGGCACATCACGGACACGGGAATCCAAATCCGGCTGCCGCGCGGTCTCGGCATTGACGCTGGATTCTCAAGAGCAACGGGTTCGGCGTCGGGCGCAGCCTCGATGACTCCGACCGGGTGTGCTGTCGGGGCCGGGTCGCGTACGGTGTTCTGAGCAGGCGGCGGCTCAGATCGTTGGGGGGCTTGAGCCGCTCGGCGGATCCGGGAGGGAACGCTAACACCGCGCCCCGGGCGTTCGGGCGGCGTGGCAGGTTCATCAGGCGCCAAATCCCGCCGGCGGAAGGGGAACTCGAGCAGGGGCGGCCCACTCTGAAATTGGCCGTCCTCTTTGAAATAGAAGCCCGCCGTGCTGGGCTTGGTCCCAAACGGGCGGATCAGCAGGATTACCGTTTCCGGATCGGCAAAGTACTTCGCGACCAGGTCCAAGTCTTCCTGAGCGAGCCCCACTCCATCCCTGGTGTGGCTGCGAAAGTAACCGATTGGCCGGGCCGGGCCGGCTGCCTTGTTCCGTAGCTGCGCCAGCTCAGCCTCGAATGCCTTCGCGTCCGGTTCGGAAAGCAGGTACGAAGGGCCACGCCGGTACTCGATCGGAACCTCCAGGTAGTCTTCCACCCGTACGACCCGTCCGGCTGCGGTCACCGTTCCCAGAAGTATGCCACCCACCTCAGCGCCGCGGCGGGGAAGCGAACCGAATCCACGGATTACGTCCTGTTGCAGACGATCGATAAGGTCCAAGCTCAGCTCAATGGAAATCCATTTGCCGGGTACTTCCCAAACGTAGAATCCGGGGTTGGGCACGCTGCTTTCGATCTCGCTCCGCGCTTTTATCGTAGTCTTGACAGTGAGCGTAACTCACGTGAGCGGCACACTTTACATTATCGCAACACCGATCGGGAACCTGGAAGACATCACCGCCCGCGCCGTCCGGATTCTGGGCGAAGTAGATCTCATCGCTTGCGAAGACACCCGCCAGACGCGGAAGCTATTGGACCGTTACGGGATCTCGAAGCCGCTGGTGAGCTATCACGAGCACAACGAGCAGCCCCGGTCGGCCGACCTGCTGCGCGAGCTGGAAGCCGGCAAGGATATTGCGCTAGTGTCGGACGCTGGAACTCCGCTAATTGCCGACCCAGGCTACCGGCTGGTCGAGCAGGCGCGCGAGATGGGCATTCCCGTTTCTCCGATTCCGGGGCCTTCGGCGCTGCTGGCAGCTTTGAGCGCCTCGGGATTGCCGACGAATTCGTTCTCTTTTCATGGCTTTTTGCCCCCAAAAAGGGGCCAAAGACGCAAGCTTTTGGAGGATTTGCGGGCCTCGGACGCCACCCTGGTGTTCTACGAAGCCCCGCATCGCATATTGGACACGCTGGAGGATGTGGACGAGATCCTGGGTTCGCGCCCGCTGGTCCTGGCCCGCGAGCTGACGAAGATCCACGAGGAATTTCTGCGTGGAACAGCCGCGGGGCTTCGCGAAACACTCGGAAAACGGGCCTCCGTGAAAGGCGAGATAACGCTTATGATCGGCAAGGGTGAAACGGCCCAAGTGGACGAAACTCCGCTCGCCGAAGCGGTCGACAAACTGGTGCGATCAGGTGTTCCTAAGATGGAGGCGCTCAAAACCGTCGCGCGCCAGCGGGGGCTGCCGAAACGCGAGGTATACAAGCAAATCAACGAACGATAGCCGGGCTGGGGCGCCGGGCTGGCGCGGGACAACAATCAGCGCGGCAAATATCCTGATTTGGCCCGTACCTTCCAACGGCGCGTGGCTGGCAGTGGTCCAGCTTCTCGAGGATCAACTCGCGGATCATGAGCAGAAACTTGGGATGTACGCCGACGGTTGCGGCGCGAACCATGTGAAGACCCCGTTCTTCGGCGATAGCCCGAGCTTCGGTGTCGAGATCGTAGAGCACTTCCATGTGATCGGAGATGAATCCGATCGGGACGATCACCAGGGGCGCGCTGGGTTCCAGTTCGCGTAAAACATCGCCAATGTCGGGCTCCAGCCAGGGCTGGCCCGGCGGACCACTGCGGCTTTGATACACCAACTGCCAGCCACCCAAACTGAGGTTTTCCGCTACCAGCCGGCAGGATTCCTCGAGCTGCTTCTGGTAGTCGCTGCTCTGAGCCATCGCAAGCGGGACGCTGTGGGCGGTGAAGATGACGCGAGCGTCTGCTCGGCTGGCCGGCGGGATCTGGTCGAGCACGACGCGCACTCGATCCACTTCGGCTTCAATAAACAAAGGATGGTTGTAAAACGACCTCAGTTTCTCGATCTCCGGCGCGCCTTCTCCGACCTCAGCGCGTGCCCGCTCAATATCTTCCAAATATTGCCGGCAGCCGGAATAGGAACTGAAGACCGAGGTGACGAAGGCCAGCGTGCGTCTTACGCCGTCGGCGCGCATCTGTCGCAGAGCGTCGGCCAGATACGGACACCAGTTTCGATTGCCCCAGTAAACCGGTAGCCGCCGTCCCTCGCTCATGAGGAGTCCTTCCAGCCCGGCTATCAAAGCCCGGTTCTGATCGTTGATAGGGCTTTTGCCGCCGAAATGATAATAGTGCTCGGCTACTTCGAGCATACGCTCGCGCGGGACATTCCTGCCGCGCAGCACATTTTCGAGAAACGGGACGACATCGTCGGGCTTCTCGGGGCCCCCGAACGAGAGAATCAGTACGGCATCGTAATTGTGCTGGCCGGCCATTCGCCTACCATTGTAGGCAGTCTCGATTGGCTTACTGCGCCAAGTTCACCTGAACGGGTGGACTACACAGAACTTGTCCGGTTATTAGGCCGCCGCACACGGAAACAGCCGCGGTAGAACCCGTCAGGTCACCTGGCACGATCAGATCCACCTGCTGGACCCCGGTTAAACCCGGCGCCGGGCCCGCATAGTACGGCTGATTGATCACATCGTTGCCGATTCTCGCGCTGATTAAGCCGATTCCCGACAGGCCGGTCGCAAAAATCTGAATTACGGTTCCAGCTTGGGCCGGCTGATTCGGAGCATTTACGCTGTAGTCCTGGTTCAGCACGCCGTTCTTGAAGATACCGGGCGCGAAGGGCGCGAGGGCAACGGTTAGGGGCGCGCTCGAAACCCCATTCGCTTGCACGATAAATTGTGTGGACGTCTTGAATTGCAAAGCCGTCGGGACAAACACATTGATTTGCGTATCGTTGCTGAAAAGAATCTGAGCCGGCAGACCGTCGAGCGTGACTGCCAAAGTGCCTCCGGAGAAACTGCTTCCTATGATCGTAGCGAGTGACCCGGGCGCCACAGCCCCGGTGGCGAAGCTGGCGGCGTTCACAACGCTGGTGACGGTCGGGGTTGGAACCGCTGGAGAAGGCGCGGCGGCGATCTGCAACGTAATTGGCACGGTCTTCGTCCCGGCCAAAGGGCCCCCGTCGATCATGAGATTGGCCTGATAAGTTCCGGGCGTGAGACTGCCCGGAAGCGCGTCGACCCGGATAGTACTGTTGTTAGCGCCGCTCGCCGGCGATACGCGCAGCCAGCCGGAGCCATTGAGATAATTCACTGTTGCAGTCCACTGCATGACGCCGCCGGACGAATTTCGCACCTCAATGTAATTAACCTGGAAATTCGAGCCGGCTTGCGCAGTGTATTGCAGCGAGCTTTCCAATACCTGCAGGTTGGGCAGGTATTTCGCGCCGCAATCTCCGACAATGCTGCAATCGGGAGGAACCGGGGCGGTGACGAAGCGTGGAATCGGATCCTTTGCGGTGGCAGTCATCACGGTGGATAACGGCGCGAATGAAATCGTGGCCGACGTCGTAATCGGCCCGCTGTTGGGAGTGGGGGCCAATCCCAGGAACGTCGGGAACTGTGCGCTTTCCTGGACCGAGGAATTGGCATCCACTACCTCATAAACCACCGATCCGGACCCGTTGCTGAGCGTGATTGCGCTCATCGAATCAAAACTCACGGCGGCTGAACCGGGCGCGCCCGGCGTATAAACAACCGTTCCACCAG
>Ga0210401_10000132_pt1 | contig 85540 bp, 81 predicted proteins | sample IncBWH32MmetaG_FD_150866 | JGI IMG/M metagenome (GOLD analysis project Ga0210401, IMG submission 150866) | Forest soil microbial communities from Barre Woods Harvard Forest LTER site, Petersham, Massachusetts, United States - Inc-BW-H-32-M | ecosystem: Environmental > Terrestrial > Soil >...
GTCGTCTTCACGGCCGTCGAGGCCAGAACCTTGATCTCTGCCGCCTGCGCGCCGCTCGACAGCAGCGCCATTACCGATCCGACGATCGGACCAATCACGCGTTGAATTTTCATCGCTTTCTCCCAAACCATTGTTTTTTATCGACGTCGAAGCAACCTAGCGAAAAGCGCCTGCCACTGCGAGACGCGCCGTCAAAATAAACCTGATCGTGATGAGCGCGCGTCTTCTCTTGCGCCGTCGTGGCTCTCTTCAATGCCGTTGAATGAACTCCAGAACCTTCGCGTCGAACATTTCCGGCTGCTCCCATGTGACCGCATGACCTGCATCGGTTACGACCGCCCATTCGTGATTTTTCATGTGCGCCGCCCAGACCAGCATCAAGGCGGGAGGCGCCAGCAGATCGGCATCCGCGGCAAGGATAAGGGTGGGCGTCGGGATCGTCTCGATCTTCGCGAAGGTGTTGGGTGTGCGAAGGGGTTGATCTGAGGCGTCAGTCTGGCGCGCATGTTCCTCGATCTCGATCCAGCGTTGGGTCCCGTCCGGGTTGGTGCCTCGGTAGGACGGCCCGACTTCCCGGTAGACCGCGGGGAGTTTCCGCAATCCCGGAATTTCAAGGCGGGCGCTAATCTCGGCGATCTCCTTGTCCGATACTTGCCCGGTGCTCGCCGCGATCACCAGGCTCCGGAGCCGCTCGGGGTGCCACGCCGCATAGTCCAAAGCCGCAAATCCGCCACCGGCGACGCCGAGCAAATGGAATTTGTCGAGCTTGAGATGTTCCGTGAGCGCATCGAGATCGCCCGCAATGCTTCCCGGCTGCGGGCCCGTTGCGGGATTGGCGTTGCTCTTGCCCCAGCCGCGGCGGTCGAACGCGATAACGCGATATCCGGCCCGAGAGAAGTCTGCGACCTGGTTCGTCCATACGGCACTGGTGCCCGTGTTCGCGTGAAGCAAAATCAGTGGCACGCCGGTGCCGCCGCTGTCCGTGAACCACAGCTTCACGCCGGGCAGTTCAGCGAAGGCGCCAACATCAGCCGCCACGGTCGTTTGAATTCCCGCCGCCACCGCGCCCAAGACTACCGCGCCCAAGACTACCGCGCGCAAGGCTACCGTACCCAAGGTACCAACAAGAAACGCGCGCCGCTTGATCATGTGATCTCCCCCGATATTCGAACCTTAGGCTCCAAGAAAGTTTGGACGCCAAGAAAGTTAGCATGCTGATAGGCGATCTGCGCATGCCCCGTTTTGTGCCAGAGGCTGACATTGCGCCGAACCTCACATACTCTCGGCCCAACGATTTACAAAAGGTCCGTCAAGGACCGCTGCCGAACTCCGGCATACGATTGAGGAAATGCCATGAAGCTCGCTCGTAGAGCTGTTCTGCGTCTGGCAGCCGGTGCTGCGGGGCTTCCGGCCGCCTCCCGGATGGCGGGCGCGCAAAACCATTCGAAGCCGCCATCGGAGCACTCCGCCGCCCCGCTTGCGGAAAGACTCGCGGCCTATGCCGATCGCCTGCGATTTGAGGATCTCGACGCGGCAACCATCGAGCGGGTCAAAACGCACCTGATTGATACGATCGGATGCGGCATCGGCGCCTTCGACGAAGGGCCGGTTGGTATTTGCCGCAACGTTGCGCTGGCGGTCAGCGGCAACGCCACCATCATCGGCACCAACAGGCGCACGACGGCTGAGCTGGCGTCCTTCGCCAACGGGGCGCTTTGCCGCTATTTAGACTTCAACGATACCTATGTCGGACGCTTCTCCGTTCATCCCAGCGATCACATCACGGCCTGCCTCGCGGTGGCCGAGGCTGAGCGAGCCAGTGCCAGAGATCTGATTCTCGCGATGGTCATTGCCTATGAGGTGAACTGCCGGCTGGTCGACGCCCTCGATATCGCGGCACGCGGTTGGGATCCGCCGGTCATGAGTCTCCCGGCGGTAGCGCTCGCCGCGGGAAAGCTGATGAAGCTCAGCCCTGAGCAGTTGACGCAAGCCGTCAATATCGCCGTCAACGACCATATCCCGATGGCCCAGACGAGGGTGCAAACGCTGTCAGATTGGAAGGGGCTCGCCGACGCCGAAGCGGCGCGCAATGCGGTATTCGCCGCAGCTCTGGCGCGCGGCGGCCTGACGGGGCCGGCGCCGATTTTCGAAGGGCAATCCGGCTTCTTCAAGCAGGTATCCGGCCCGGGTGACGTCGACCCTGACAAATTCGGCGGCCGCGATGTGCCGTTCCTGATCCATCGCTGCGCCATAAAACCTTACCCTGCGGTGATCTACACCCAGACCGCCATCGTGGCCGGTATCGAAGTTGCGAGCGTAGTCGGATCGCTCGACCGCATCGCCGCGATCGAGATCGCGACGACCCAGCGGGGCTATCAACGGACCGGCAGCGAGCCTGAAAAATGGTCGCCCAAAACCAGGGAGACCGCCGACCACAGCCTGCCCTACATCACGGCGCGCGCGATGTTCGACGGCGACATCACCAACGATAGCTTCGCGACCGAGATGTTCAGCGATCCGCGCATTCTCGCTTTCATGCAAAAGATCACGGTGCGTGAAGACCCCGCACTCACCGCGCGGGCCGGAGGCGCGCCCACGCGCGTCACGGCAATTCTCGCCGACGGGCAGCGAATTTCGCGCGAAGTCGACTACGCTCCCGGTTTCGCCGAACGGCCGATGAACCGATCCGAGGTAGAACGGAAATTCCGCGGCAATGTGGGCAAGCGCTGGCCGAAGGAGCGGACCGACGCCGTTCTGCGGGCGCTGTGGGCGCTTGAAGAGACGGACGATCTATCCCGCTTGCTGAGCCAGTTTTCGATGCCAACAAAACCCTAGAGTGCTGGATGCGTGCAGCACCATGCATGAATTTGGAACGGCTGGAGGCTCCATGAGCGGTCTGAGGATTGTACTGGCTGGCCTTGTGATCGCCACCATCTGCGGCGGCGGCAGCGCGGATGCCGCCGCAATCAAGGTTCTGGCCTCCGGCTCTTTGAAGGGCGCGTTATCGCAGCTCATTCCGGACTTTCAAAAGGCCTCCGGCGACACGGCAACCATCGAATATGGGCCGGCGGGCGCCATCACCGGCCGGATTCAAAAGGACGATGCCGCGGATGTCGTGATCGTATCCAAATCGCAGATCGAGAAGCTTGCAGGCAACGGCAAGGTTCTCCCAGGGAGTATCGTCAACGTCGCGGGGATCGCGCTCGGCATCGCGGTCCGCAAGGGAGCGCCCAAGCCTGACATCAGCAGCGTCGAGGCGTTCAAGCGGATGCTGCTCGCTGCCCGCTCGATCGGGTACCGCGATCCCGCAACGGGTTCGACGTCTGGCACCTACACAGCGAGCCTGATCGAGCGGCTCGACATGACAGAGGATTTGAAGCCGAAACTGAAACTCGACCGAACCGAGGGTGATGCTCCCGAGAACGTCTTCCGGACGGTTGCCAGCGGCGAGATTGAAATGCAGATCGGGCAGATCACCGAGATCGCGATCGCGCCCGGTGTCGAACTTGCAGGTCCGCTTCCTGCCGAGATTCAGAATACGACCGTGATGGCCGCCGGGATCGCCGCGACCAGCAACGCGCCGGAAATCGCGGGCGCATTCATTCGCTTCATCTCGTCGTCCTCAGCGGCCGGCGTGTTGAAGGCAACCGGATTTGTGGCGGTGAAAGAAAATTGATCAGCCAGCCGACCGCGGAGGTTTACTCCGCAGCTGATGTCTCCGGCAGCTTGGCGCCCTTGCCGTAGCGCTGATCGATGTAGTCGATCACTAGCGCCTTGAAGTCGGCGGCGATGGTCGGTCCGCGCAGGGTGCGGAATTTCTTGCCGTCGACGAACACGGGGGCGGCCGGCGCTTCGCCAGTGCCCGGCAACGAGATGCCGATATTGGCATGCTTGGATTCGCCGGGGCCGTTGACGATGCAGCCCATCACGGCGACGTTGAGTTCCTCGACGCCGGGATATTGCGTCTTCCAGCTCGGCATTTCGACGCGGATGAAATCCTGAATCGAGCGCGCCAGTTCCTGGAAGGTGGTCGAGGTGGTGCGGCCGCAGCCGGGACAGGCCGCCACCAGCGGCACGAAGGTGCGGAAGCCCATGGTTTGCAGCAGTTCCTGCGCGACCTGAACTTCCAGCGTGCGATCGCCGCCGGGTTCGGGCGTCAGTGAAATGCGGATGGTGTCGCCGATGCCGTCTTGCAGCAGAATGCCGAGGGCAGCGGACGAAGCGACAATGCCCTTCGAGCCCATGCCGGCTTCGGTCAGACCCAAGTGGATCGCATAGTCCGAACGGCGGGCGAGTTCCTGATAGACCGCGATCAGATCCTGCACGGCGGAAACCTTCGCCGACAGGATCATCTTGTGCTTGGGCATGCCGAGTTCTTGCGCGCGCGCAGCCGACAGCAGCGCCGACTGCACCATGGCCTCGCGCGTCACGGCGCGGGCGTCGCGCGGATTGGCAGAGGCCGTATTCTCGTCCATCAGCTTGGTGAGCAATTCCTGGTCGAGCGAGCCCCAGTTGGCGCCGATCCGCACCGGCTTGTCGTTCTTGTTGGCGATCTCGATGATGTCGGCGAACTGCGTGTCGCGTTTGTTCTTGAAACCGACATTGCCGGGATTGATGCGGTACTTGTCGAGCGCCTCGGCGCAGGCGGGATATTCCGCGAGCAGCTTGTGGCCTATGTAATGGAAATCGCCGATCAAAGGCGTATTGATGCCGCGCTTGCGCAGGCCGTCACGGATATGCGGAACGGCGGCGGCGGCTTCCTCGCGGTCCACCGTGATGCGCACCATTTCGGATCCGGCGCGCGACAGGACTGCGACCTGGGCAATCGTGCCGTCGATATCGGCGGTGTCGGTATTGGTCATCGACTGCACGACAATCGGTGCCCCGCCGCCAACGGCGACATGGCCGACCATGACCTGGGTGGTTTTATGCCGTGCTTTCGGGCCGGCGACGTCGTTCTCGGGCGGTTTTACGGGCTGGTTCATGGCGTCTCGAATATCAGGTTTTGGTGACGGTCAGCAACGGATCAGTGGATACCGGGAGGCCCGGACCGGGCCGATTTACGAGGTAAAGCCCCGCGATGACCAGAAGCGCCGCGGCCCCGAAGATGGGGGTCAGTCTATCATGGAGGATGAAATAGCTAGCCACGACGCCAAACAAAGGGGTGATGAAGGAAAATGCCGACAATTTGCTGGCGGAATAGGCCTTGACCAGCCCAAACCAGAGCAAAAAGGTTAATCCGACCACCCAGAACGCCTGATAGGCCATCACCGAAATCGCCAGGAGGCCCGGAACCCGGGTCAGGGTTTCACCCGAAACGAGGGCGGCGAAGGCCAGAATCGGGATCGAAATCGCTACCTGGTAAGCCAGCGCTTTTTCGGGAGGGGCCTGACCGAGCCGGCTGGCCTTTACCATCAGGGTCGTCGCCGCCCATAGGGCGCCGCCGCCGACGATCAGGAGGTCGCCCCACAGGACGCTGGCATCGACATCGGCCTGCGGAAGGCCGATCGCGAGCGCCACGCCGATAAAACTCAAACCCAGCCCCGCCCATTGCAAGGCGCGCAGCCGCTCGCCCAGGAATCGATACGAGCCGAGCGCGACAAAGAAGGGCGCAATGTAGAGAAAGACCACCGCGCGCGAGGCCGAGGTCAACAACAGCCCGCGATAGATCAGCACGAATTCGGCGCCGAACAGCACGCCCGCGCACAGGCCGGCGTAAAGTGTGCCGTCGCGTGCGAAGATGTTCACGCCGCGGAAGCGGGCGATCAATAGCAGCACGGGAAGGGCGGCAATGGAGCGGATCGTGCCCTGCAAGAACGGCGGAATGTCCGGCAGCGCCAGCTTGACGGCGATCTGGTTGAAGCCCCAGCTCAGGCACAGCATCAGCATCAAGGCGATCGCGCGCGGCGGAAGCGAGCGCTCTGCCGATACGAGTGGAGTGGATTCGACATTCGCTAGCATCTAGCCGCGAGTCCGATAAGCCAATGTCAAATCCGAAACTCCACTCGAATCCATTATTTGCTGGTGGCCCTTTGATTCTAACATTCGCAAAAGTGCCCGCTGCAAAGAGCGGCGAATGTTAGAATCGGACCACCCGTCGGCAAATTTTCCATGAGTTCCCCGCGGAGAGCTTATCGCTCTCTTCTTAATTCTGACAATGTGCGCAAACGCCGGTGATTTCGACAATGGACATTCTCGGCGTAAAGCCGGTCGAGCGCGCCGAGGCATTGAGGCTCTGCGCGACGGGCGCCGCCGGGACCTCGCCGACCAGGCCACAACGCTCGCATATCAGAAATGCCACCATAGCGGCCTCGTCATGATCGTGGGCGCAGGCGAGAAACGCGTTGCGGCTTTCGATGCGATGGACGAGGCCGTTTTCCATTAGGAAGTCGAGCGCGCGGTAGACGGTGATGGGCGCCGGCCGCGACATGGTTTTCGCCAGTTCCTCGATGACTTCATACGCGCCGAGCGGCCGATGGCTGGACAACAACGCTTCCAGAACCCGGCGGCGGATCGGCGTCAATTTTTGCGAGCGTCTGGCGCAGACCCGTTCGGCATGCAGCAGCGCGTCTGCAGTGCAGCGGCCGTGATCGTGGTCGGGCGCGGGGAATGTCGGTTTGGCCAGTGTCATCGAGCCTAGCCTAGCATTTTGTCAGGTGAACCAAAATCCCGTGACACGGAAAACCGCTGAATGTTCCGGCGCTTGATGCCTGAGCCATGACGTTTTGGCAGGGCAGGGCCGCAACAAGCTGGCCATGGACAATTAATAAGCTAGCTTATTATGTGCAAAGCTTACATAAGCGTCGATGCTCCCGATTGGGGCCGTCTCGCTTCATGAGCTTCGAAAATAAGGTGTGCCGGGATGCCCCGCGGTTCCGTGGATATGAACTTCCTGTTTACCCTCGGCGAATTGCAGCGGCTGGTGCGCGCCTATGCGGATCGGCAGGCGGCCCGCTACGGCATCACCCGCGCGCAATGGGCGGTGCTCGCCAAGGTCGAACGCTTCGAGGGCATGAAGCAGACTGAACTTGCCGAGCAGATGGAGATGCAGCCGATCACGCTGACGCGTTTGATCGATCGCCTCTGCGACAACGGCTGGATCGAGCGCCGCAGCGACGACACGGACCGCCGCGTCAACCGGCTCTATCTGCGCAAGGCCGCAAAGCCGCTGCTTGCCAAGCTGGCCGGCCTGAAATCCGAGCTGACCGCAACTGCACTCGAAGGCATCAATCCGTCGGACGCGAACCGGCTTCTCACCCAGCTCGAGACCATCAAGGAAAACGTCCGGAACGCCATTCAGGAACAAGAAGATGCAAGGAAGGAACAGCGCTATGGCTGATCCGGTATTGAAGTTTCCGCCCGAGCAGAAGGGCGCTCCGGGGCAAATGCCCCGCGAGAAGCTCGCGGCCTCGCCGCGCCGCCGGTTGATGGCCGCGATGCGCCGTTATCGCCGTTTCCTGCTGCTCGTTGTGCTGCCGATCGTCGCCGTGATCGGCGGCGTCGTGTTCTATCTCAATGGAGGCCGTTACGTCGGCACTGACGACACCTATGTCGGCGCGCAAAAAGTGATGATCACGCCTGACATCTCCGGGCGAATCGACAAGGTCGTGGTGAAGGAAGGCCAACTCGTTCATAAAGGCGACGTGCTGTTCGAAATAGACCCGGTTCCGTTCCGGCTTGCCGTGGACCGTGCCAGAGCCGCCCTCGAACAGGCGAAAACGACCTACAGCAACCTCGGCGCCAACATCAAGATTTACGACGAGATGGCCAACTTGATGCAGCAGGCCATCGACCTGAAGCAGCGCGACGTCGAGCGCAAGTCGGCACTGGTAAAGAACAGCTACGGTTCGCAGCTCGACCTCGACAACTCCACGAACTCGGCCATCACTGTGCGCGCCGAACTCGCCTTCGTCCAGCAGCAGCGATCGAGCTCGCTGATCCAGTTGCTCGGCAACCCGAACCTCGCGCTCGAGGACTTCCCGCCTTATTACCAGGCGCAAGCCGCACTCGCGCAGGCCCAGCGCGATCTCGACCACACCGAGATGCGGGCGCCGATGGACGGCGTCGCAACCATGGTCGACCAGATCCAGCTTGGCCGTTTCGTCGTCGCCGGCTCGCCGGTGTTCACCGTCATCGATATCGCAAAGCCCTGGGTGGATTCCAATCTGAAGGAGTCTGACCTGACCCATGTCGAGGTCGGACAGACGGTCGAGATCGACGTTGATGCTTTTCCCGATCACACCTTCAAGGGCACTGTGGGTTCGCTCTCGCCCGGCACGGGTGCGCAATTCGCGATCCTGCCGCCACAAAACGCCACCGGCAACTTCGTCAAGGTGGTGCAGCGCGTTCCGGTGCGGATCTATTTCGATCAAAACGATCCGTTTGTTAAGAAGCTGAAAGCCGGCATGAGCGCCTATGCCACGATCGATACCGGCCACAAGCGCACGCTCGCGGGCCTGCTTGGCTTGCGGTCGGCTGCGGCGAAAGAAGACTAAAGACGATGTCGCCGACGGCGATTCCAGCTCCGAGTGCCGTTCCCGGCCTGCGCCGGAACATGGTGACGATCTGCGCCATGACCGCGACGATCATGCAGGCGCTCGACACCACGATTGCCAACGTCGCGCTCCCTTATATGCAGGGAACGCTTTCGGCGTCGCAGGACCAGATCAACTGGGTGCTGACCTCCTACATCGTGGCGGCGGCGATCATGACGGCACCTGTGGGATGGATCGCCAACCGCTTCGGCCGCAAGCGAACCTTCATCATCTGCTCCGCCGGCTTCACCGTCGCTTCCGTGATGTGCGGGCTCGCGCAGGACATCAACCAGATGGTGGTGTTTCGCCTGCTGCAGGGCGTGTTCGGCGCGGCGCTGGTGCCGCTGTCACAGGCGGTGATGCTCGACTCCTATGCGTTGCATGAGCGCGCCAAGGCGATGTCGATCTGGGGCATGGGCGTGATGATGGGCCCGATCATGGGACCCTCACTGGGTGCGTGGCTGACGGAAACCTATTCCTGGCATTGGGTGTTCTTCGTCAACCTGCCGTTCGGCATTGGCACCGTGCTCGGCCTGATGGTCTTCATGGATGAGACAAAGCAGAATACCGAATTGCGCTTCGACTGGTTCGGTTTCGCGGCGCTGGCCATCGGCATTGGCGCCTTGCAGGTCGCGCTCGACCGCGGCGAACAGCTCGGCTGGCTGGAATCCAATGAAATCATCGCTGAGTTCGTCATCGCCGCCGTCGGCTTCTATTACTTCTTCGCCCACTCCTTCACGACCGATCGCCCCTTTATCCAGTTCGCCCTGTTCAGGGATCGTAATTTCCTCACCGGATGCATCTTCATGACGGTGATGGGACTTGTGCTGTACTCGACCATGGCGCTGGCCTCGCCTTATCTGCAGAACGTGATCGGCTATCCCATCATTACCGCGGGCGTATTGCTGGCGAGCCGCGGCTGCGGCACCTTCGTCGCGATGATGCTGGTCGGCCGCCTGATGCGCACCATCGAGGCGCGCACGTTGATCATCACGGGCCTCAGCCTCACCGCGCTGTCGCTGTACTGGATGACCGCCTGGACCGACCAGACCGGCGTGGCGGAGATCGTGACCATCAGCATCATCCAGGGCTTCGGCTTCGGGCTCGTTTTCGTGCCGCTGTCGACGGTTGCGTTCATGACGCTGCCGAACCATCTGCGCACCGACGGCACCTCGATGCTGACACTGATGCGCAATGTCGCAAGCTCGGTCGGGATCTCCATCGTGATCGCACAACTGACCGAGGGCGGGCGGCGGGTCTATGCGATCCTGTCGGAGCACATCACCCCGTTCAATCACGCCATGCAGATGCCCGACGTGAGCGGCATGATCAACCTCGGCACCGACAAGGGCCGCGCCATGGCGGACGTGATGGTTCAGCTTCAGGCCCAGATCATCGCCTTCTCGCAGGATTATCAGCTCGTGATGTTCTTCATCCTGGGCTCGATCCCGCTCGCGATCATGATCGGCTCGACCAAGGTTGCTCTGCGCAAGCAGGCAGCCGGGCCGGAACATGCGGTGATGGAATAGCGTCTTTCGAAAATTGACTGCTTTAAAAACAAAAGGAGCGCTGCATGCAGCGCTCCTTCGTGTTGACTGATGCTTGCGCGATCAGAAGTGGTAGTTGATGCCGACCTGTCCGCTGTTGATGTTCAGCGTTCCGGTCTGGATGCCCGGCGGGAACTGGTTCGCGAAGAACGTCTGTCCGCCGAAGCTGCGATAGAGATATTCGCCCTTGAGCGACCAGTGCGGCAGGAACATCCATTCGATGCCTGCACCCGCGGTCCAGCCGGTCAGGGTCTGGCTGTCGCTGATGCCGACACCGAGTGCGCTGGCGCTCAGCTTGGCGTCGGCGATGGCCAAGCCGGCGGTGCCGTAGAGCAGGACCTGATCGACGGCGACACCGAAGCGGCCGCGCACGGTCGCCAACGCATCGAGCTTCGCGCCGACGGTGACGGTGCCGATGGTGACGCCGTTATTGACGTCGGCAAACGCGCCATCGCCTTCGATACCGGCGACGAACTGGCCGAACTGCCAGTTGTAGCCGACCGTTCCGCCGCCGAAGCCACCCTTCAACGCAAGCGGATCGCTGCTGTTCTCTTTGCCATAGCCGCCCATGGCGCCGACGTAGAACCCGGACCAGTTGGTCGCGGGGCTGACGATGGCGGGCGCCTTCGTATAGGGCGCGCTCGGCGGTGCAGGCAGGTCGGCAGCGTAGGCGCTGCCCGCGATCGACGTCAGCAGAAGTCCCAAAGCAAGTTTCTTCATCATTTCCTCAGCGGTAAAAAAGCCCGCTGGAGGCCATAATGGATGTTTCCGATCGTTACAATCAGGTTGCAGAACGTATCCGATTAAACCTGACGGGTGTGGTCACCAGAACACAGTTTTCCGATCAGATGACAAATCCGTGAATAATGGGGCCGGATCCGCTGCCGCCTTAAATGTCGAAAAACACAGTCTCGTCGTCACCCTGAAGGTGGATGTCGAAATGATAGATAGAGTTGCCGCCCGGTACGCGCTTGGCGATCAGGGTGGCGCGACGCTCGGTGGGCACCAATGCCAGAACAGGATCGGCGGCGTTGGCGGCTTCATCATCGAGATAGATGCGCGTGTAGTTATGCAGGATCATGCCACGGGCGAAAATCGCGACCAGAATATGCGGTGCCTGTGGCTTGCCGTCGGGATCGGGCACCGGGCCCGGCTTGACGGTGTTAAACGCGTATTCGCCATTGGCGCCGGTGCCGCAGCGGCCAAAGCCGCGGAATTTGGAATTCGGCAGCGCGCGGTTGTCTTTTGGATCGGCGAAGCGGCCCTGCGCGTCGGCCTGCCAGATCTCCAGCATGCAGTCGGGCACGGGTTTGCCGTCGCCGTCGAACACCCGTCCTTCGATTCGGATTCGCTCGCCCGTCGCGTCAGGAGTCACGAGGTCGTTCGTAAACGCGTCGTTCCATTCGTACTGGCCGGTCGGCGTCAGCCCGTAGGCGAAGAAGGGACCGACGGTCTGTGACGGCGTAATGCCTTGCGGCTTGGTCGTGGGCACTATTTGGTCTCCATCGGCGTGGCGTTGCGGCCGCGCAGCACGATGTTGAAGCGATAACACAGCGCCCATTCGGGCTGGGTGTTTTCCAGATCGAAGGACGAAATCATCCGGTCGCGCGCTTTCGCGTCGGTGACCGAGTTGAAGATCGGATCGAACGGGAACAATGGATCGCCGGGAAAATACATCTGCGTCACCAGCCGCGACACAAAGGAATGGCCGAACACCGAGAAATGGATGTGGGCCGGCCGCCACGCATTGTGATGGTTGCCCCAGGGATAGGCGCCCGGCTTGACGGTGACGAACCGGTAATAGCCTCCGCCGTCGGTTTGTGCGCGCCCCGCCCCGGTGAAGTTCGGATCGAGCGGCGCCGGATGCTGGTCGCGGACATGGATATAACGCCCGCAAGCATTGGCCTGCCAGAGTTCGACCAGTGTGTTGGGCACGCCGCGTCCGTCTTCATCGAGCACATGGCCATGCACGATGATGCGCTCGCCGATCGGCTCGCCCTTGTGCTGGGTGGTGAGATCGGCATCGCCCGGGCGCACGGTTTCGTGGCCGTAAACCGGGCCGGTCAATTCCGACAGCGTGTGGCGCATGATGATCAGCGGCTTGGAAGGCGAACGCTTCACCGTGCTCTTGTAATCCGGCGACAGCCTCGCCGGATGGGCTTTGTTGCTTTCGGTCGGATAGGCGAATGTCATGTTGACCTCTCCCCGTCGTTGCGAGCGTAGCGAAGCAATCCAGAATCAAAAGAAAAAGTGGATTGTCGCGTCGCTGCGCTCCTCGCAATGACGCTGCTACGTTAGTTCAACTTCTCGATCGCCATGGCGACGCCCTGGCCGACACCGACGCACATGGTCGCCAGCGCGCGTTTTCCGCCGCCTTTTTCCATGCCATGCACGGCAGTCACCACCAGCCGTGCGCCGCTCATGCCGAGCGGATGACCCAGTGCGATGGCGCCGCCATGCGGATTGACGAAATCGGCGTCGTCCTTGACGCCGAGCTGGCGCAGGCAAGCGATGCCCTGGCTCGCGAAGGCCTCATTGAGCTCGATCAGATCGAAATCGGTGATTTTGAGCTCCAGCCGCTCCATTAGCTTGCGCGTCGCCGGCACCGGCCCGATGCCCATGATGCGTGGCGGCACGCCGGCAGACGCCAATCCAAGAATGCGCGCCCGCGGGGTCAGTCCGTGTTTCTTCACGGCGGCTTCTGACGCGAGGATCATCGCGGCGGCGCCGTCATTGACGCCCGAGGCGTTGCCGGCGGTGACGGTGCCGGGATTGCGCACGATCGGCTTCAATTTGGCGAGACCTTCCAGCGTGGTCTCCGGACGCGGATGCTCGTCCTTGTCGACAGTGATGGGACCAGCTTTGCCGCCGGGAACCGAAACAGGTGTGATCTCTTCGGCGAAGTAACCCGCCGCGATCGCTTGTCCCGCGCGTTGCTGCGAGCGGATCGCGAAGGCGTCCTGGTCGGCGCGCGAGACCTGAAACTCCTCGGCGACGTTCTCGCCGGTCTCGGGCATCGCGTCGACGCCATATTGCGCCTTCATCAACGGATTGATGAAACGCCAGCCGATGGTGGTGTCGAAAATCTCGGCCGAGCGCGAAAACGCTTCCGCCGCCTTGCCCATCACGAACGGCGCTCGCGTCATCGATTCAACACCGCCGGCAATGGCGAGATCAATTTCGCCGGCCCGGATGGCGCGCGCGCCGGCGCCGACCGCGTCGAGCCCCGAAGCGCACAGGCGGTTGAGGGTCTGGCCGGGAACCGAATCCGGCAGGCCCGCGAGCAGCAGCGCCATCCGCGCCACGTTGCGATTGTCCTCGCCGGCCTGGTTGGCGCAGCCGAAATAGACTTCATCGACCTGCGACCAGTCGAGTTTCGGGTGCTTCGCTATCAGTGCCTTGATGGGCACGGCCGCCAGATCGTCGGCGCGAACCTTGGCGAGCGAGCCGCCGAAGCGGCCGATCGGGGTCCGTACCGCGTCACATACAAATACCTCACCCATCGGTCTCTCCCTGGGATTTCCTGATTGAGGCGAGTTGTAGGAGCGGCGGTGGAACAGGTCAATTGATCGCTTTTTGCCTTTTACGCGAGGGTGCTATGCCGGGAAACGGCGCTAATTCCAGCATGTGGTAGAGAACGTGGAAAACGTCCCGACGAGTGGCAAAGCGAATAGGATCGGCGGCTAAAATTCAGTAGTTTGCGCCGCCGGAGCCCGGTTCTGATCGGATCAGAACCGAGCCCCAGGTATCTCATTTTGACGCGTTTTCTTCACGCGAACCGGTCCCCACTTCACTCGAAAACGCTTTGATGACCATACAACCGACATTTCCCGCATCGCCTGCTCCTGTGGAAGCCCAGCCTGCCGCCGAGCCGGCGGCCCGCGTCACGCCGATGATGGAACAATATCTGGAAATCAAGGCAGCCCATCCGGGCCTGCTGCTGTTTTACCGGATGGGCGACTTCTACGAGCTGTTCTTCGAGGACGCCGAAATCGCCTCCCGCGCGCTCGGCATCATGCTGACCAAGCGCGGCAAGCATCAGGGCGCGGATATCCCGATGTGCGGTGTGCCGGTGGAGCGCTCCGACGATTATCTGCATCGGTTGATCGCGCAGGGCCATCGGGTGGCTGTTTGCGAGCAGATGGAGGATCCGGCCGCCGCGCGCGCCCGTGGCAATAAAAGCGTCGTGCGCCGCGACGTCGTGCGGCTGGTGACGCCGGGCACGCTGACCGAAGATACGCTGCTTGATGCCCGCGCCAACAACTACCTGCTGGCGATCGCGCGGCTGCGTGGCGCGGCCGGTGCGGAACGCTTGGGGCTTGCCTGGATCGATATTTCGACGTCGGAGTTCATCGTCACGGAATGCGCGGTGGGTGAACTCCCCGCGACGCTGTCGCGCATCAATCCCAATGAGATCATCGTCACCGATGCCTTGTACGGTGACACCGACATCGGGCCGACGTTGCGCGAATGGCCGGCGGTGACGCCGTTGACCCGCGACGTCTTCGACAGTTCCACCGCCGAGCGCCGGCTCTGCGATTATTTCGCTGTCGCCACCATGGACGGGCTCTCCGCGATGTCGCGGCTGGAGGCAACAGCTGCGGCCGCCGCCGTCACCTATATCGATCGTACGCAAGTTGGAAAACGTCCGCCGCTGTCGCCGCCCTCGCGCGAAGCCGTCGGCACCACCATGGCGATCGACCCCGCGACCCGCGCCAATCTCGAACTGACACGCACGCTGGGCGGCGAACGCCGTGGCTCGCTGCTCGACGCGATCGACTGCACCGTCACTTCCGCAGGCTCAAGGCTTCTCGCGCAACGGATCGCCGCACCGCTGACAGATAGCGCTGCAATCGCGCGGCGGCTCGATGCGGTTGCGGCCTTTGTGGCGGATAGCGGCCTTCGCGACGATCTCCGCAGCACGCTGCACGCGGCGCCCGATTTGTCGCGCGCGCTCGCGCGGCTCTCAGTCGGGCGCGGTGGCCCGCGCGACCTTGCCGGTCTGCGCGACGCGATTCTGGCCGCGGATCAGGCGCTCGCGCATCTGGCGCGGATGGAGCAGCCTTCGCAGGAGATTGCAGCAGCGATGACGGCGCTGCGCCGTCCGTCGCGGGAACTGGCGCGGGAGTTCGAACGCGCGCTTGCCGAACAATTGCCGTTGCTCAAGCGCGACGGCGGCTTCGTGCGCCAAGGCTATGAGCCCGCGCTCGATGAATCTCGCAATTTGCGCGATGCCTCGCGGCTTGTCGTTGCCGCGATGCAGGCGCGCTATGCCGACGACACTGGCGTCAAGGGCCTGAAGATCCGCCACAACAACGTGCTCGGCTATTTCGTCGAGGTCACGGCCCAACATGGCGACAAACTGATGTCGCCGCCGCTCAACGCAACCTTCATTCATCGTCAGACGCTGGCCGGACAAGTCCGCTTCACCACGTCTGAACTCGGCGAGATCGAAGCCAAGATCGCCAATGCCGGAGACCGCGCGTTGGGGCTGGAACTGGAAATTTTCGACAAGCTCTGCGCGCTCGCCGTTGAGGCGAGCGAGGATTTGCGTGCCGCCGCCTACGCCTTCGCCAGTCTCGATGTCGCGACCGCTTTGGCGAAGCGCGCGGTGGACGACAATTACGTGCGCCCCGAAGTCGATGGCTCGCTTTGCTTTGCGATCGAAGGCGGCCGTCATCCGGTGGTGGAACAGGCCTTGAAGCGGGACGGCCAGCCCTTCATTGCCAATGCCAGCGATCTTTCGCCGGCTCCGCAACAAACGTCAGGCCAGATCTGGCTGATTACCGGTCCCAACATGGCCGGTAAATCGACCTTTCTGCGCCAGAACGCCTTGATCGCGTTGTTGGCGCAGGCCGGCAGCTTCGTGCCGGCGTCGCGGGCGCGGATTGGTGTCATCGATCGGCTGTTCTCGCGGGTCGGCGCGGCGGATGATCTGGCGCGCGGCCGATCCACCTTCATGGTGGAAATGGTAGAGACCGCCGTCATCCTCAATCAGGCCAGCGAACGCTCGCTGGTGATCCTCGACGAAATCGGACGAGGCACGGCGACCTTCGACGGACTATCGATCGCGTGGGCGGCGATCGAACACCTGCACGAGGCCAACCGTTGCCGTGCACTGTTCGCCACGCATTATCATGAACTCACCGCGCTCTCGGCGAAGCTGCCACGGCTGTTCAATGCGACCGTCCGCGTCAAGGAATGGCAGGGCAATGTCGTGTTCCTGCATGAAGTGCTGCCGGGTTCGGCGGATCGTTCCTACGGCATCCAAGTTGCGAAACTCGCAGGCTTGCCGCCATCGGTGATCGCGCGCGCCAAGTCAGTCCTCGCCAAACTCGAGGCTCAGGATCGCGGCCAGACCGCACGCGCGCTCGCCGATGATCTGCCGCTGTTCGCTGTGCCCTCGCGCGCCGCTGCCGAGCCCGCGCCACCGAGCGAAGCCGAGAAGATGATCGAAGCGGTGAGGGCGCTGCATCCCGACGAGATGTCGCCGCGCGAGGCGCTGGAAGCGCTCTACGCGCTGACGGCGAAATTGCCGAAGGAATAGTTCCTCATGGTGAGGAGCGCATCTTGGCGCATCTCGAACCATGAGGCCGGGGTTCTTGGTCTCATCCTTCGAAACGCCGCTTCGCGGCTCCTCAGGATGAGGAACTAGCGACTACCTTCCTCCGCCCCAGCCACCACAGGCCGAGATTCCAGACCACGCCGGTGGCCAGTGCCAGGCTGAGCGCGGCGGCCGATCCCAATGGCACCGCGGTCACGTGCAGCACCGCAATCGAGAGACCAAACCCCACCATTCCCCACCCGCCATTGGCAATCAACGCGGCGGTTGCCGGCCCGCCGATGCGTGGATGCAGGATCAACGTCATGCTGGTCAGTACCATCGGAAACAGCGCAATCGTGCCGCTGACGAACGGGCCGACCCAGTGCGACAGCGTGACGACCATCGCAACCAATGTCGCCACCATCGTCGCGCGCAACGGGATATCGTACCAGCGGCGCGTGATCAGCGGCATCTTCACATGCTGGAAGGGTTTGAACAGCGGGATACAGATCGCAAAGGCGATGGCGTTCACGATCAGGCCACCGGTGAGCGACCACGGCACCAACCGTTCGAGTGCGGCCAATGCGATCCACACCGCGATCGCGCCGCCGACGCTGATCACGGCACTTCGACGCTGCGCGAGTACCACGTAGGTGAGACAGAAGAACATCGTGACGGCGTTGATCGGAAAACTCGCCAGCGCGCCTTCGGCAATGAACGCCGCGTCGTGATCGAGCGCCAAAAATACGTAGGAGGGGCCGGCTGAAATCGGCAGCGTCGCGATCAGCGCGCCGATCACCGCGCCGGCGCGTTCGGTGATGAACGACGCCGTGACCACGAAGGCGGCGGCGACCGCCATTCGCAGTGCCAGCAAGAGAATGAAGTGAGGATCGGGGGACATCTATTTGTCGTCCTGGCCAAGCGAGCGTTTGCGAGCACGAGCCGGGACCCATAACCACAGGTGGATGTTTGTCGGGCGATCGGGGTTCAGAGTCTTCGTACGAATTCAAGCCGGTGGGTATGGGTCCCCGCTTTCGCGGGGACGACGCCCGTTACTTGGTTACACCCGTTTCATCGTCACCGAAACTTTCGGTCCGTTCTTGATCGTCTGGTAGACCACGCAATAGCGCTCGGTGAGTTTGAGCAGGAGATCGAGCTTGTCCTGCGGCGCATCGGTATCGACGTCGAAGCGCAGGCGGATTTCGGCAAAGCCGACCGGCGCTTCCTTGTCGACGCCGAGCGTGCCGCGAAAATCGAGATCTCCCTCGGCGCTGACATGGCCAGCCTTCAACGGCACCTCGATCGCAGTCGCCACCGATTTCAAGGTGACACCGGCGCAGGCGACCAGCGCTTCCAGCAGCATGTCGCCGGAACAGAGTTCAAGCCCGGAGCCGCCGGTTGCCGGATGCAGGCCCGCAACCGCCAGCGCGCGCCCGGTCTCGACCTTGCAGGCGATGCCCTCCTGATCGATCGAGCCTTTTGCTTTCAAGGTAATGAACGCGGCTTTCGGATCGGTCTTGTATTTTTCCTTGATTGGGGCCTGCGTGGCGCGGAGTTCGGCGGCGTCCATTTTCTTCTCTCCCGGATGTTTTCGCAGTCGATCTAATGCTTCGGCGGGCGGATGTCACCACCACAGGGCCTCGCCGCCGCTCGATTTCGCTTCCCTCTCGCGCAAGGCCCGATCGAGCGAGCGATCGAGCGCCGTCAGGACCCGGCGCTTGAAATTGTCGAATAACGGCGAGTTGCGATCCCTCGGCCGGGCGAGGTTAATTCGGATTTCTTCGAACAGCCGGCCCGGCCGTGGCCGCATCACGAAAACCCGGTCGGCGAGCACGACAGCTTCGTCAACGTCGTGGGTGACCAGCACGAGCGTGGGCCGGGTCTCCGCCCACAGGTCGAGCAGATGATCCTGCAAGTCGCGGCGGGTGAAAGCGTCCAGTGCTGAAAACGGTTCATCGAGCAGTAGCACTTCGGGCTGGGGCACCAGGGCCCGCGCAATCGCGACCCGTTGCGCCTGTCCGCCGGAGAGTTCGCGCGGCCATGCCTTGGCTTTGTCGGCAAGGCCGACTTTTGTGAGCGCGTGCCCAATCCGCGCGCGCCTGACGTCGGCAGGTACATCGCCAAGGCCGAAGCCGATATTGTCGGCCACGCTGAGCCACGGCAGGAGCCGCGGTTCCTGAAAGATGATGCCGATTTTCGCATGCGGCGCCGTGATGGTGACGCCGTCGAGCGTCACGCTGCCGGATGTCGCGGGATCGAGGCCGGAGACCGCACGCAGCAATGTCGACTTTCCGCAGCCGGAGCCGCCGATGATGGCGACGATCTCGCCGACATTGATGGTTGCCGAAAACCGTTCCAGCGCATGGACCCCGTTGGGATAGGTTTTGTCGACGGCATCGAGCATCAGCATCAAACGCTCCCGCCTGATTTGCTGAAGGCATCCTGCCAGCGTAACAAGGGCACGGAGGCGGCTTCGATCAGCCAATCGGTCGTCTTGCCGAGAATGGCGAAGATCACGATCGCGGCCAGGATTTGCGCCGGCTTGCCGAGCTGCTGGCCGTCCAGCAGAAGATAGCCGAGCCCCTCGGAGGCGCCGATCAGTTCGGCGGCGACGACGAACATCCACCCCAAGCCGAGCCCCACGCGCAGCGCCACCACATAGGCCGGCAACACGGCCGGCAACAGGATGCGGCGGATCATGGCCGGTCCCGAAAGGCGGAAGGCACGGCCGACCTCGACGATTTTTCGATCAACGGAAAGGATCGCGCCCATCACGCCGAGATACACTGGGAAGAACACGCCGATCGCAATCAGCGCGATTTTTGACGTCTCGAAAATCCCCAGCCACAGGATGAACAGCGGCACCCAGGCGAGCGAGGGAATCGCGCGCAAGGCCTGAATGGTGGGATCGAGAAGTCGCCGTGCCAATGCCCAATAGCCGGAGATGGCGCCGAGAATCGTGCCCGCGATCACGCCGAAGCCAAACCCGGCCAGCACGCGCGTCAACGTGGCTGCGATATGGTGCAGCAGTTCACCGCTTTTCGCCAAATCGACCAGCTCGGCAAAGACCCGCGACGGTGGCGGTACCAGCCGCCCGCTGGCGAGGCCAAACCGGACAATGATCTCCCAAGCGAGCGCCAGGCCAAGCGGTAGCAGCAAGCCGAGCAGCGGTCGCGCGAAATTGCGCCGGCGGCCGGAAGAGGCTTCGCCAGTCGGAATGTCGGGTTTTGTAGCTGCGACGGTATTCAGCGTCATGGCGGTTACCAAAACCGCGTCTGGCTGACGATTGCAAGGTGGTGTTATGCGACACGCTCCGCTGCACCCTCTCCCCTTGTGGGAGAGGGTGGTTTCGAGCGTGAGCGAGAAACCGGGTGAGGGGTTCTATCGATAAAGCGTGACCCCTCACCCGGCTCGAATTTCGCGGTGCTCATTCTCGCCACCCTCTCCCACAAGGGGAGAGGGGAAGGAAAACAGTGCCTCAGTTCGTCGGCAGCGGAACGCCATCGTCGATGAGCTGATCCAGAGCCGCCTTGACGTCGACCTTGGCGTCGATCACGCCCGCCTGCTGTAGCGCAAGGCCGGCGGCGAGGATCGATTCGCGCTGCGGCGCGCCGATCCGGCTAAAGGACAAATCCGTGCGTTCCTTGAGCTGCCGGTCGGCGACCTCGTCCGGAAGCCGGGTGGCGGTCACAAGCGATTTCTTCAACTCGTCATAGTTGGCGAGCGAATATTTGCGGGTTTCCTCATAGGTCGCGAGCACCCGCTGCACGATCTGCGGATAGTCCTTCAAAAACTGTTCGCGCACGTTGAGAATGCCCCAGGTGTTGGCCTCCGGCTTTCGGAAGAACAGTTTTGCGCCATCCTCGATTTCCGCCTGCGCCATCATCGGATCGAGGCCGGCCCAGGCATCGACGTCGCCCCGGATCAGCGCGGTCTTGCCGTCGGCGTGCTGCAAGAGCACCGGCGTGATGTCCTTTTCGGTCAGGCCCGCATCGAGCAGGGCGCGGACCAGGAAGATGTGCGGGTCGGTGCCGCGCGTGACCGCGACACGCTTGCCCCTGAGATCGGCGACGGTCGCGATCTTGGAATCCTTGGTCGTCACCAGCGCCGTCCATTCGGGCCGCGAAAACACGTAGATCGATTTGATCGGGTTGCCGTTGATCCGGGCGACGAGCGCGGCGGAACCCGCGGTCGAGCCGAAATCGATCGAGCCGGCGTTGAGATACTCCAGCGCCTTGTTGGAACCCGCCGATTGCACCCAGACGATGCGGATGCCGTCCTTCGCGAATTCCTTCTCCAGCAGTCCCTTTTGCTTGAGGATCAGGGACACCGGATTATAGGTTGCCCAATCCACACGGATTTCTTTCAATGCCTCGGCGGCCGAGCTACCGGCGGGCGCCATCGCCAAGGCGGCGACGATAGCGGCAAAGGTACGCCGTGAAATTCTGGACATCGTCGCAATTCTCCGTGGCATGATTAGATCGAAAGAGATCGTGGCGCTGCGTCAAAGCGAGCCTGCCGCAACCCGGCGGCCGGATATCGCCCGATCACCTGATAAAGCCTATTCTCTTTCAATGAGTTAGGATAACGGTCAAGGGAAAGAAAAAACACATCTTCGATGTCACATCGGGAGAACGGCGTTATTCCAAATCGAGGCAATAGAGGATGGATTGGTTGTAGCGATCGGGATGGCTCGTGACAGGCCGCGCCGTGTCTATTATCGGAATAGTGGATGGATGACATCGTCAAAGAGGCGCGGCCCGGGGCTGATGAGCGTTTCGATTCCGCGCGGATCACCGTGGCGGTCGATGCGTTGGCGGCTGAGCATGCCGGACGCGAGGATGTTTTCCGCGCTGCGGTGGCGAAACTGCTGAAGGCCGAGATGGTCGAAGCGCGCGCGACCGCGCAGGCTGTGCTTCTGAAGGACCGGCACGGGCGGCGTTGCGCGGAACGGCTCTGTTTCGTTCAGGACGAGATCATCCGGATTCTGTTCGATGCCGCGACGCGTCATCTCTATCATTCGCCAATTCCTTCCGGCGCCGAGCGGATGGCGGTGGTGGCGACCGGCGGCTATGGCCGCGGCCTGATGGCGCCGGAATCCGACATCGATCTTCTTTTTATCCTGCCCTACAAGCAGACCGCCTGGGGCGAGCAGGTCGCCGAAGCCATTCTCTACTGCCTGTGGGACATGGGGCTGAAGGTCGGCCATGCGACGCGCTCGGTCGATGAATCGATCCGCCAGGCGCGCGGTGACATGACAATCCGCACCGCGATTCTCGAAACCCGTTTCCTTGCCGGGGACCAGCCGCTTTATGACGAGTTGGTTTCGCGTTTCGACAAGGAAGTGGTGCAGGGCAATGCCACCGAATTCGTGACCGCGAAACTCGCCGAGCGCGAGGAGCGGCATCGCCGCGCGGGACAGTCGCGCTACCTGGTCGAACCCAACGTCAAGGATGGCAAAGGCGGCCTTCGCGACCTGCATACGCTGTTCTGGATCGCGAAATATGTCTACCGCGTTCGCGAGACCGACGAATTGCTGGCTCGCGGCGTGTTCGACGCGCAGGAATACCGCACCTTCCGCCGCTGCGCCGATTTTCTGTGGTCGGTCCGCTGCAACCTGCATTTCTTTGCCGGCCGCCCGGAAGAACGCCTGTCATTCGACATGCAGCGCGAGATCGCGGTGCGGCTCGGCTACACTTCGCACCCCGGCATGCAGGACGTCGAGCGCTTCATGAAGCACTACTTCCTGATCGCAAAGGAAGTCGGCGACCTCACCGCGATCCTGTGCGCCAAGCTGGAAAACGAACAGGCCAAGCCCGTGCCCGTGCTCAGTCGCATGATGGCGCGGTTCCGGCCGAGCACCGTTCGGCGCAGGGTTCCCGAAAGCGATGACTTTATCGTCGACAACAACCGTATCAATCTCGCTGCGCCCGATGTCTTCAAGCATGATCCCGTCAACCTGATCCGGATCTTCCAGCTGGCGCAGAAGAACAATCTCGCCTTCCATCCGGACGCGATGCGCACCGTGACTCGCTCGCTGAAGCTGATCAACACCGATTTGCGCAACGATCCCGAGGCCAACCGGCTGTTCATGGAGATCCTGACTTCGAACGACGCCGAAATCGTGCTGCGTCGGATGAACGAAACCGGCGTGCTCGGTCATTTCATCCGCGCCTTCGGCAGGATCGTGTCGATGATGCAGTTCAACATGTACCACCATTATACGGTGGACGAGCACCTGATCCGGTGCATCGGCTTTTTGCAGGAGATCGAGCGCGGCGGCAGCGATGAATTCATCGTCGCCAGCGACTTGATGCGCAAGATTCGTCCCGAGCACCGCGCCGTGCTCTATATCGCAACCCTGCTGCACGATATCGCCAAGGGCCGCCCCGAAGACCACTCGATCGCCGGTGCCAAGGTCGCGCGCCGCCTGTGTCCGCGGCTCGGCTTCAGCGCGGCCGATACCGAGCTCGTCGCGTGGCTGATCGAGGAACATCTGGTGATGTCGACGGTCGCCCAATCGCGCGACCTGTCGGACCGCAAGACCATCGAGAATTTCGCCGCCGTGGTTCAGTCGGTCGAGCAGATGAAGCTTCTGACGATCCTGACCACGGCCGACATTCGCGGCGTCGGTCCCGGCGTGTGGAACGGCTGGAAGGCGCAGCTCCTGCGCACTTTATATTACGAGACCGAACCGGTATTGACCGGCGGTTTCTCGGAGGTCGATCGCGCGCGCCGCCTCGCAATGGCGCAAGGCGAATTCCGCGCGGCGTTCACCGAATGGCCGGAGCAGGAGCTCAACGCCTATGTCGCGCGGCACTATCCGGCATATTGGCTCAAGGTCGAGTTGCAACGCAAGATTCGCCATGCGCGGTTTTTGCGCGCCAGCGAACAGGCCGGCGACAAGCTGGCGGTCAATGTCGGCTTCGACGAGGGACGCGGCGTTACCGAACTCACCATCCTGGCGATGGACCATCCATGGCTGCTGTCGATCATCGCAGGCGCCTGTGCGTCGGCGGGCGCCAATATCGTGGACGCACAGATCTATACGACGACCGACGGGCGCGCGCTCGATACCATCGCGATCACCCGGGAGTATGACCGCGACGAAGACGAAGGGCGTCGCGCGACGCGGATCGGCGAGATGATCGAGGATGTGCTTGAAGGCAAGCTTCGGCTTCCGGAGGTGGTGGCGCGGCGCGCCGCCGGCCGTGGCAGCAAGGCGCGTCCGTTTGTTGTTGAGCCGGAAGTAACGGTCAACAACCAATGGTCGGACCGCTACACCGTGATCGAGGTTTCCGGCCTCGACCGGCCGGGTCTGCTATACGAACTGACGACGGCGATCTCGAAGCTCAATCTCAATATCGCCTCCGCCCATGTCGCGACCTTCGGCGAACGCGCCCGCGACGTGTTCTACGTCACCGATCTCCTGGGCGCGCAGATCTCGGCGCCGACGCGGCAGGCCGCAATCCGCAGTGCGCTGTTGCATTTGCTCGCCAGCGAAAAGGCGGCGGCTTAACGCGTTTTCGAGCGAAGTGGATACCGGTTCGCGTGAAGAAAACGCGCCAGGACAGCAGCGTAGCGCGTCGGTTCTGATTAAATCAGAACCCGCAATGCTCAAGGCGAAAGTCGGCGCTGCCGCGTTCCCTGACAGCTTGCCGCCTGCGTAAGGTTCAGGCCGTGACGAAGCGGCGAGCTGGATCGGGTTTGAGCGCCACGCCTTCGTGTTCCAGTAGCCATCGCTTGCGCGAAAGCCCGCCGCCATATTTGACGAGCGTGCCGTCGGCGCCGATCAGGCGGTGGCAGGGCAGCACCACGCTGATGGGGTTCGAACCGTTGGCGTGACCGACCGCGCGCATCGCGCGGGGCGTATCCAGCCTTGCGGCCATTGCGCCGTAGCTCATCGTGGTCCCCGCAGGAATCCCCGGCAAGGCGTGCCAGACCTTTTGCTGGAACGGCGTGCCGGCGACGCGCCATTCGATCGCGTTGAGACGGTCGAGATCGCCCTTGAAATAGGCCGAAAGCGCTTTGCGCATTTGGCCCGGCGCCTGTGCCTCCTGCAGAGCCACGGTGCCGTATTGCAAGCGCAGCAGCTCTCTCATGCGTGTTGCGTAGTCTTCCCAATCCAGCGCGCGTAGCACGCCGTCGCTATCCGTGACAAGCAGAGCCACGCCGATCGGCGTTTCCAGCCGGTCGAGCCGGAAGGTTATTTCAGATGGCTTCGCGCTCATGGGCTTTTCCGGTTGCACAAGCGGGTTTTCGGGCGCCGTCCTTTCGAACCGAATCCGCTTGCGCTGCCGCGATTAGCATCGAGGTCATCGGCCCGCCACCCGAATTCCGAACGCTGCGTTCAGTCCTGTTGCGGGATTTCGCCAAAGGTCTTGCCGGTGGCAAGCGGCTTCAGTCGGATCAGCCGCGAGTCTTCCACCGCCGCCTGACGGTGCTTGACCGCCTCGCGGTACACGGGATCGCGGATCATCTCGACAAAGGCGGCCACGCTTGGGTATTCCGCGATGAAACAGTGATCCCAGTGTTCTTCCTCGGGGCCGATCAGCATGATCTCAAAACGGCCCTGCCAGGCGACCTTGCCGCCAAGGCGCGTGAACACCGGACCGCTCTCGCGGCCATAGGCCGCGTAGGCTTCAGCGCCCGTGGCCGATCGCCCGTCCGGGTAGGCCGCGCGCTCGCGCAAGCGGACCAGATTGAGCATGTGAATGGGACCAGGACGGTCGCTCTCGCGAAAGCGTGCGAATGTTTCCTTGGTCGGATCGATGTAACCTGTCATCGTTGTTGCCTCGCTGCCGTCAATCACATTGTTCAGTCTAAATCTGGGGGAAGCCACGTGAACACGATTGCCAGTATCCTAGTGGCGCTCGTTGCAGCGCTACACGTTTATTTTCTCGCGCTTGAAATGTTTTTTTGGACCAGGCCGCTCGGCCTGAAAACCTTTCGAAATTCTCCGGAAAAAGCTGCCGATTCCGCCGTGCTCGCGGCCAATCAGGGACTCTATAACGGCTTCCTCGCCGCCGGGCTGATCTGGGGGCTGTTGCAGCCGAACGCCGCCTTCGCTTTCCAGATCAAGATGTTTTTCTTAGCTTGTGTGATCGTGGCCGGCCTCTATGGCGCTGCAACCGTCAGCCGGAAAATTTTGTTCGTTCAGGCGGCACCGGCCGTGCTTGCCCTATTCCTGTTATGGTTGGTCTAGGTCTTTGTGACAGGCCGCGCTGCCTTGCATTGCCACACCCGTTCATTCAGTATCGGCGTCAAGCGATGATTTCCGTGAGGCGGAAAAGCCATCGCAACAATCAAAATATCAGGTGAGGCAACGACATGAGGAACAGCTTCTTTCATATCGTCGCCGGCTCGGTGCTGGCGCTGACACTTGCGACGCCACAGGCTTACGCGCAAAAGAAATACGACCCCGGCGCGACCGATACCGAAATCAAGATCGGACAGACCTTGCCGTTCTCGGGACCGGCTTCCGCCTATGCCAGCATCGGCAAGACGCAAGCCGCCTACTTCAACATGATCAACGAGCAGGGCGGGGTGAACGGCCGCAAGATCAATCTGATCCAGTATGACGATTCCTATAGCCCGCCCAAGGCCGTCGAGCAGGTGCGCAAGCTGGTCGAGAGCGACGAAGTGCTGCTGATGTTCCAGATGATAGGCACACCCTCGAACGCGGCGGTACAGAAGTATCTGAATACCAAGAAGGTGCCGCAACTATTCGCCGCGACCGGCGCTTCCAGATTCACCGATCCGAAAAACTACCCATGGACGCTGGGCTTCAATCCCAGCTATTTCGTCGAGGGCCGCATCTACGGCCAATACATCCTCAAGCAATATCCGAACGCCAAGGTCGGTGTGCTCTATCAGAACGACGACCTCGGCCGCGACTATCTGAACGGCCTCAAGTCGGGCCTCGGCGACAAGGCCGCGACCATGATCGTGGCGGAAGCATCCTATGAAGTCTCCGACCCGACCGTGGATTCCCAGATCCTGAAACTGAAGTCCGCCGGCGTCGACGTGCTGTTCAGCGCATCGACCCCGAAATTTGCAGCGCAGGCGATCAAGAAGAATGCCGAGCTCGGCTGGAAGCCGGTGCACATTCTCGACATCAATGCCACCTCGGTTGGCGCGGTGATGCAGCCCGCTGGGCTGGAGGCCTCCAAGGGCGTGATCAGCGTCAACTACGGCAAGGACCCGCTCGATCCGACCTGGAAGGACGATCCGGGCATGAAAAAGTATTTCGACTTCATGGCGAAGTACTACCCGGAAGGCGACAAGAATTCGAACTTCAACGCCTATGGCTTCAGCACGGCGCAGTTGATGGTGCATGTCCTGAAGCAATGCGGCGACGATCTGACCCGCGAGAACGTCCTCAAGCAGGCGACCAACCTGAAGGATGTCCAACTCGACCTCGCGTTGCCCGGAATTGTCGGCAACACCACGCCGAACGACTACCGCGTCAACAAGCAGTTGCAGATGATGAAGTTCAACGGCGAGCGCTGGGAGATGTTCGGCCCGATCCTCGAGGACACGAGCCCGGCCGGTTAATGGCGGTTCGCCGGGTTGCCGCTCGCGTAGGCGACTTGGCGTAATCCTTTGCGAATTCTCTGCTGCCTTAGGGTTAAGCGGGTCTGAATCCATTGTGAGTCAGTCAGTTAGATGGCCCGGACGTGCGTGCGATTAACCATCGTTTAAGACGGCCTTAAACCGCTCCCGCTACCTTCCCATAGATCGGGTGTGTGGGCGTTTGGCGTATGGCGTGGGGACGAAAAAAGGGGGGGCGCAAGGAGCCGGTATTCGGCCTCGCTGCGGCGCTTTCCGATCTGCGCCTTAGCGCCGCCGACCGCATCCCGCGCGCCGAAGAAGAGAAGCCGAAGAAGCAGGCTTCCAAGCGCAGCGTGATCGACGACGACGAGGAGGACGAGGCTCGTCGCGAGCGCAAGCCACGCGCGAGCCGCAGCGACCGCAAGCGGCGGTCGAAGTCGCGCAAGAAACTTCCGATCGGTCGGCTATTTTATTGGGGCGCGGTGCTCGGCCTCTGGGGCGCGATTGCCGCGGTCGGCCTCGTCGTCTGGGTCGGCGCGCATTTGCCGGCGATCCAGTCGCTTGAAATCCCGAAGCGTCCGCCAACGATCCAGATCACCGGCGCGGATGGCAGCGTGCTCGCCATTCGCGGCGAAATGGCCGGCAGTAATGTCGCGCTGAAGGATCTGCCGCCTTATCTGCCGAAGGCGTTCATCGCCATCGAGGACCGGCGCTTCTATTCGCATTTCGGCATCGATCCCTGGGGCATTCTGCGCGCGGCGGTCGCCAACATCCTGCATCGCGGCGTGTCGCAAGGCGGCTCGACGCTCACCCAGCAGCTGGCCAAGAATCTTTTCCTGACCCAGGAGCGCACCTTTCAGCGCAAATTGCAGGAAGCGGAACTGGCGCTCTGGTTGGAGCGCAAGCATTCCAAGGCTGAGATTCTCGAGCTCTATCTGAACCGCGTCTATTTCGGCTCCGGCGCCTATGGCGTGGAGGCAGCAAGCCAGCGCTACTTCGGCAAGTCGGCCAAGAACGTCACCATCGCGGAGGCTGCGATGCTGGCGGGTCTCGTCAAGTCGCCATCGCGGCTGGCGCCCAACCGCAATCCGGAAGGCGCGGAAGCGCGCGCGCAAACCGTACTGACCGCGATGGCGGAAGCCAAATTCATTACCGAGGCACAGGCGCAGGCCTCGATCGGCCACCCCTCTTACAAAGTGAAGCCGGTCGGCGCCGGCACGATCAACTATGTGGCGGACTGGATCGGCGAAGTGCTCGACGATCTCGTCGGCCAGATCGACGAGAGCGTCGTGGTGGAAACCTCGATCGATCCGAAATTGCAAGGAGTCGCCGAGGCCGCCATCATCGACGAACTTGCGGCGAAAAGCGTGAAGTTCGACGTCAGCCAGGGTGCGCTGGTGGCGATGTCGCCGGATGGCGCGGTGCGCGCCATGGTCGGCGGCCGCAACTATGCCGAAAGCCAGTATAACCGCGCGGTGACGGCGAAGCGCCAGCCGGGCTCAGCGTTCAAGCCGTTCGTGTACCTCACCGCGATCGAATCCGGTTTGACGCCGGAGACGATTCGTCAGGACGCCCCGCTCGATATCAAGGGCTGGAAGCCCGAGAATTACGGCCATCAATATTTCGGCCCAGTGACGCTGACCCAGGCGCTGGCGATGTCGCTCAATACGGTCGCGGTCAGGCTCGGGCTCGAGGTCGGCCCGAAGAATGTCGTGCGCACCGCGCATCGGCTCGGCATCTCGTCGAAGCTTGAGGCCAACGCCTCGATCGCGCTTGGTACTTCAGAAGTTTCCATGATCGAACTGGTCGGCGCCTACGCGCCATTTGCCAATGGCGGCCTCGGCGTTTCGCCCCATGTCGTGACCAAAATCCGCACTGTCGATGGCAAGGTTCTCTATACGCGTTCCGCCGATCAGCTCGGCCAGGTGATCGACCCGCATTACGTTGCGATGATGAATACGATGATGCAGGAGACGCTGCTCTCCGGCACCGCGCACAAGGCGGAACTGCCGGGCTGGATGGCGGCCGGCAAGACCGGGACCAGCCAGGATTTTCGCGATGCCTGGTTTATCGGATACACGGCCAACCTCGTGACCGGCGTCTGGCTCGGCAATGACGATAGTTCGCCGACCAAGAAGGCGACCGGCGGCGGCTTGCCGGTGGAAATCTGGACCCGCTTCATGAAGGCCGCCCATCAGGGCGTGTCACCCGCACCCCTGCCGGCCTCGACGCCGGGCGGACTGCTCACCACGATCGCGCAAGCGACGTCTCCGAGCGCAGTGTCACCAAACGCACCCGTCAGCCCGCCGATGCCCGGTGTAGCGGTCAGGCCAGCGCCGACCCGGACCTCGGTACGCCCGGAGGCGGCAGGCGGCCTCGACGGCTGGCTGGTGGATCGGTTGTTCGGCAGCCGGTAGCGCGCCGGCTCACACGCGTTGCATTTTTCGAGACAGCCCGGACGTTTTCATTCCTCGCTTTTACTAAACTGACGCGCAAGCCAATCGCTGAATGCGCGCACGCGCGGCGAGAGCTGACGGTTCTGGGCATACATCAGCGAGACCGGCGCAGACGGGGGCGGAGTATCTGTAAGCAGGGCCACCAGGCTTCCGCGCTTGATATCCTCGACAACGTGAAAATGCGGCATTTGCGCGAGCCCCAAGCCAAGCCTTGTAGCCAGCAGATAGCTTTCCGGTCCTGTGACCGAGAACGGTGCAGGAAGCGACGTTGTGTGCATCTTGCCGTCAACGACAAAGCTCAATGGTTCGAGGTCGCCGGTGGTGAACCGGCGCAAACCGACCACCTGATGGCCTGCGTCAACATCCTGTAACGTTTTCGGGCGGCCAAAGCGCTTCAGATAGGCCGGAGCCGCGCAGGTGATGCGCGTCAGCACAGCGAGGCGGCGCGCCACCAATCCGCTGTCGGCAAGCTCGCCCCAGCGCAGCGCGCAGTCCACGCCTTCGTGCACAAGGTCGACCCAGCGATCGCTCTCGCTCATCGATATCTCGATCTCCGGGTACTGCTCGAAGAACGCCGGCAGGTTCGGCATCAGGAAATGACGCGCCAGCGTACCCTGCACCTCGATCCGCAACGTGCCCTTCGGCTTGGTGCCGGAGAAAGCGCCCTCGGCGTCGTCCACATCCTGAAGAATGGCGAGGCAGCGCCGGTAATAGGCTTCGCCATCCAGCGTCGGGCGAACCACGCGCGTCGTGCGCTGAAGCAGCCGGACGCCGAGCCGGCGTTCGAGCTGGTGGATCATCTGCGTGGCCGTCGAACGCGGCAACCCGATATCGTTGGCCGCCTGCGTGAAGCTGCGGCGCTCGACCACGCGCGTGAACAGCCGCATCGCTTCAAATCGGTCCATGGCTATTGTTCGATTAAATAGAACAATGATGCCATTTTATGCCAGATTATCTTTGCGCATGCAAAGCGCAAATTCCTCCGTGTCAGCCGCAGACAGCGCGGCACGCAAACACGGAGAAGGCAAATGTCCAAAGCAAACGGAAAAGTCGCAATCGTCACCGGCGCTTCGCGGGGCATCGGTGCCGCGATCGCGGAGCGGCTCGCAGCCGATGGTTTCACGGTCGTCATCAATTATGCGGGCGGCACGACGGAAGCGGAAGCGCTGGCCGGAAAGATCGAGCAGGCAGGCGGCCGAGCCATCACCGCCAAGGCCGATGTCAGTGACGGCGCCGCGGTATCACGCCTGTTCGACATGGCGGATGCGGCGTTCGGTGGTGTCGACGTGCTCGTTAACAATGCCGGGATCATGCGGCTGGCAAGTTTGGCCGATAGCGATGACGCCCTGTTCGACAGCCAGCTCGCAATCAACCTCAAGGGTACGTTCAACACGCTGCGAGAGGCGTCGCGACGGCTGCGCAATGGCGGGCGTATCGTCAACCTGTCGTCGAGCCAGACCAGCCTGCTTCATCCGACCTATGGCGTCTATGGCGCCACCAAGGCGGCCGTCGAGGCCATGACGCATGTGCTCGCCAAGGAACTCCGTGGCCGCAACATCACCGTCAATGCGGTCGCCCCGGGACCGACGGCAACGAAGTTATTTCTCGATGGCAAGCCGAAAGAGGTGGTCGACCACCTGAAGAATCTCGCTCCGCTGCAGCGGCTCGGCGAGCCCTCCGACATCGCCGCGGCGGTCTCGTTCCTCGCCGGCGCCGATGGAAGCTGGATCAACGGCCAGGTGCTCCGCGCCAATGGCGGGATCATCTGATCCCGCCGACCGAATTCCAAACACCCTCACGTCAAAGACATCGAAGGAGATATCCCATGAGTAAAATCGTTCTGATCACCGGCGCGTCCTCTGGCTTTGGCCGCCTCACCGCCGAGGCGATCGCCAGAGCGGGCCACGTCGTTTACGGCTCGATGCGACAGACGGCGACACGCAACGCACCTGTTGTGGAGCAGATGGCGAAGTTCTCGAAAGAGAACCACCTCGACCTGCGTCCGCTCGAACTTGACGTGCTATCCCAGGACTCGGTCGACGCGGCCGTCAAGCAGGTAATCGCCGAGCAAGGGCGGATCGATGTGCTGATCCACAACGCCGGCCATATGGTGTTCGGACCGGCGGAAGCCTTCACCCCGGAACAATATGCCGAGCTCTATGACGTCAATGTGCTGAGCACGCAACGCGTCAATCGCGCCGTGCTGCCGCACATGCGCCGACAGAAACAAGGCCTTCTGGTCTGGATTTCCAGCAGCAGTTCCGCGGGCGGGACCCCGCCTTACCTCGCGCCTTACTTTGCAGCAAAGGCAGCGATGGATGCCATTGCCGTGCAATATGCGCGGGAGCTGTCGCGCTGGGGCATCGAGACCTCGATCATTGTGCCCGGCGCCTTCACCTCCGGCACCAACCACTTCGCGCATTCGGGCCGGCCTGCAGATACCGGACGAGCGGCGCAGTACGAAGCGGGCCCGTACAAAGGCTTTGGCGAACAGATCCAGAAGGCGTTTGCGGCTATCGTACCGCCGGATGCGGATGCCGGTATGGTTGCCGAGGGAATCGTGAACGTCGTCGACACGCCATTCGGCAAGCGGCCGTTCCGCGTTCACATCGATCCGACGCAAGACGGTGCCGATGTCGGCTTCACCGTGCTCGATCGCGTTCGCGCCGAGATGCTGCACCGTGTCGGCCTGGGCGACCTCCTGAAGCCGAAAGCGCAGGCTTGAAGGGCCCATTATCGACACCCGGCGGAACTGCCGCCGGGTGTTAGCCCCAGGCGCGCGAATCCGAAGAAACGGATTGAGGGTGCAAAAGCGGCGGCAGTAACGGAACGGGTGTTTCGCGTAGACCTCAGTGGCCGTCGGGCGTGCTGACGCCGACCCAGTTGTCGCGCACCTGCTGGTAGTGAACGCTTGGATCGTAGGTTTGCGTCGACAAATGCAGCACCTGAGGCGACAGGCGTCCGATCGCGCTCAAGACGGCGTAGGAGGCAACGACGCGGTCATGTTGCGCCGTCACCAGGGCCACGCGGGCGTTCACCAACGTCTGCTGGGCATTGAGGATGTCGATCACGGTGCGCTGGCCGACCTGGGCTTCCTTGGTGGTGCCGAGATAGGCGATCTCCGAGGCCTCGACTTGCGATTGCGCGGCGGTCACCTGCGCCTTCCCGGCCAACAACTGGCCCCACGCCGTGACAAGATCGGCACGCGCCTGATCGCGGACCTGCTCCAACGTGAGACGTTGCTGCGCGAGCGTTTCCTTTGACTGCCGTATCAGCGAATATTCAGCTCCGCCCTGATAGATCGGCACATTCAGTTGGGCGTTGGCGGCGGCGGTGAACTGGTTGATGGTCGTGATGTTCGGGTCCCAGACCTTCGAGACCGTCGCCTGCAAGGAGACCGACGGGTACAGCGCCCCTTCGTTGATTTTCACAGTGAGAAAACTGACGTCGACGCCGTACATCGCGGCGGTGACGTTGGGATTTTGCCTCAGCGCCAGCTCGATCGCACCACTAACCGTTTGCGGCAGATAGCGATCGACCGGCGATGCCGGTTGCAGGTTCGTCGGCTCGTTGCCGACGATGCGGCGGAAGTTCGCGCGCGTGGTCGTCAGTGTCGAGACCGCCGCGAGTTCCTGACTCTGGGCCGCCGCAAGTTGCGCCTCCGATTGGGCCACGTCGGTCGGCGTGACCAGGCCAGCGCTGTAGCGGTCGCGGGTCTGCCTCAGCGTCAGTTCGAGGACATGCGTGTTGCTTTTCTGGACCTCCAGGATCGCGGCGTCGCGCAGGTAATCCATGTAGATGGTAGCGGCTGCGAGCAGTACCGACTGCTCCATGAGTCGCAGGCCTTCGCGCGCGCCAAAAACCTGGCCTTCTGCGGCGCGGGTTTTGTTGGCGGTCTGATCCCCGTTGTAGACGGTCTGGGTCACCGTCAGGCCGGCCGCATGGGGACCCTGCACGCCCTCTTCGATCTTTTTGCCAACCGAGCCATCGGCGAGCTGATTGACGTATTGGCCGCCGCCGCTGAACGTCATTGCGGCCTTGGGGCGATAGCCGGCCAGTGCCTGCGGGACGTTTTCATCGGTGACGCGCACCGAGGCGCGCTGCGCATTGAGCTGGGGATTGCTCCGGTAGGCGCGCAGCAGCGCACCCTCCATCGTATCGGCGCTGACAGGAAGCGCCGCCAACTGACCAAGGAAAACGACGGCCGCCGCTGTTCCGGTTAAAACTTTTGCCCCACCCATATTCAAGTTATCCAACGCCTTAGGCAGCCTGACAACATCCATACGCAATTCAGAAGTGGATCAAAAGCGCATAGCTGTGCGGTCCCCAGCACGCCGGCGTGATGGCCATCAGAATATCGCGCAGTGTTGCTTTTTCGCTCAAAACGGCGGCAGGGCGCGCCTATTTGAGGTGCTCGACGGCGAGCACCTCAGTCCTGGATACCGTAGCGGTGCAGATCATTGCCATGTGTGTCCAGCCATGTCTTGGCGCGTTCGACATGGTTGCAGACTTTCGCGACGACCTTCCAGAACCGCGTCGAGTGGTTCATTTCGACGAGGTGCGCTACCTCATGGGCGGCGAGGTAGTCCAGCACATAGGACGGCGCGAGGATCAGCCGCCAGGAGAACGACAACGAACCCGCCGATGTGCACGAACCCCAGCGGCTCGATTGGTCGCGGATCGATATCCGCCTCACGCGCACGCCGAGCGCCTGGGCATAGGATGCGGCCGCCTTCTGCAAATCCTTGCGAGCTTCGCGCTTGAGGTAATCATGCACCCGCCGCTCGATATAGTCGCCGCCGCCAGCCACGCAGAGGATACGCTCGCCGCTATCGCGAATTTCAGTCCAGACCGTGCCACGTTGGCCGGCACGATGCACGATCCGGTGCGCTATCCCGCGCAGCGGCACCACCGTGCCCGGAAGAAACGGCGCGGCCTTCGGTAACCGGCCGAGACGCGCGGCGATCCAGCCGCCATGACGCTGTGCAAAGTCCTTGGCGTCGGCAATCGTGCCGCGCGGAGGGATGGTGAGGATCGCTTCACGATCACTCGGATGGATCCGTAAGGTGTAACGCCGCGCCCGCCGGTGACGGCGCAGCCGCACCGAATAGATTTGCGAGCCGTGTTTGACCAAAAGGCGAGAAGGTTCGTAAGGCCGCCGATAAAGGAGCGCGCGAGTGGCCATGTCTGCAATTCCGGGGAGCAAGAGTTCGCCCGGATTCTGCCATATCCGCCGCCAGGTAAATCGCTCGGCGCGAAAACAAATCATTTGCCCAATATACAGGGGTTAGGCGCCGCAGCCGACCCCATGGAATGGGGGTGGAACAGGAAATTTGGACCAAAAAGTAACCCAACCGGGCCCATCAAGGAACGAATTCATATTCATTCTTTCAATGCGCCCCGGATTCGCGTTTCCTCCGGCCATATCAGCGGGTTAGAGACCGCTCACCTGACGTCAATTTCCGCGATAAGCGATGTTCCGCAGCAATTTCGGTGCGATTGACGCGATCACTCCGCGGCGTAAGCGAGCGAAGGCTTCACGTTCGCGGCCGACACCATGAAATCGTGAATGCGTGGCACGATTTCCGATTTGAAACGTGATCCGTTGAAGACGCCGTAGTGACCGACGCCCTTCTGCACATAGTGCACCCGACGATGATTGGGAATCGAACTGCAGAGTGAATGCGTCGCTTCGGTCTGTCCGAGCCCGGAAATGTCGTCGTTCTCGCCTTCCACCGTCATCAGCGCGACGCGCCGGACCTTGGAGGGCTCGACTGGCTTGCCGCGATGGGTCATCTCGCCCTTGGGCAACGCGTGCTTGACGAAAACCGTATCGACGGTTTGCAGATAATACTCCGCTGAAAGGTCCATCACCGCCAGGTATTCGTCATAGAAGTCGCGGTGCTTGTCGACCAGATCGCCGTCGCCCTTCACCAGATTGCGGAACAGGGCCTTATGGGCGTCCATATGGCGGTCGAGATTCATGCTGATGAAGCCGTTGAGCTGCAAAAAGCCGGGATAGACGTCGCGCATGACACCGGGATGCGGAAACGGCACTTTGGTGATGACGTTGTTGCGGAACCAGTCGATCCCGCGCTCGGCTGCGAGGTTGTTGACCGCGGTCGGGTTGCGCCTGGTATCGATTGGCCCGCCCATCAATGTCATCGAAATCGGAACGAAGGGATCATTTTCGGCTTCCATGATGGAAACCGCAGCCACTACAGGCACGGAAGGTTGGCACACCGCGACGACATGCATGTTGCCGCCCAACACATGCAGCATCTCGATCAGGTAGTCGACATAGTCGTCGAGATCGAAACGGCCGGCCGTGAGCGGTACCATGCGGGCGTCAGCCCAGTCGGTGATGTAGACTTCGTGGTTGGGCAGGAAAGCCTGCACTGTGCCGCGCAACAGCGTGGCGTAGTGACCGGACATCGGCGCCACGATCAGCACGCGCGGCTGCGGGCTGCGCAACGGGCGCGTCAGTTTTCGATCGAAGTACAACAAACGGCAGAACGGCTTTTCCCACACGCTGCGAATTTCGATCGGCGTGCGGATGCCGTTGACGTCGGTATCGTGGAGGCCCCATTCGGGCTTGCCGTAACGACGCGTGGTTCGCTCGAACAGTTCGCACGCTGCGGCGATCGATTTGCCGGCCTCGGTGTGCGACCACGGATTGAGCGGATTCTGAAACAGGATCTTCGTGGCATCGGTCACGGCGCGCGCCGGATTGAGCGACGCCTGCGCCATTTCGTACATCCAGTACATCGGCGTTGTCAGCGCCGGGCTGCCTTCGGCCACCAGCGGCGGCGCGCCACCAAACTCCCCAATCGGCATTTCGCCCTCGTTTCCTTTTGCGTCGCAACATAGTGCTAAAAGCACAATAAAGCGTCAATGCATAGATCGCCATTGCCGCGCTCCTGCACAAGTTACGTGTACCAAAACCCCGGGTTTTAACGGGCTATTCGCCGGTCTGGATCAACGATCCGTGTTGCCGCGCGCTGCGTAGAAGCACCAGAAACACCGCAAACGATGCCGCAATCAGGGCGACATTGATTGCGAGCGCATCCACCATCAGATCGGTGCGAAATACATGTTCTATTAACAATGCCCGCATGCCTTCGAACACGTAAGTTGGCGGCAATGCCCAGGCGACATGTTGCAGCCAATGCGGCAGCACCGTTACCGGATAGTAGATGCATGCTAGAGGCATCATGGCGAACATCAGCGTCCAGACGATGCTCTCGGCGCCAAGACCATGGCGCAGCACCAGTCCGGAGACGAAGATTCCGACCGACCAACTGGTGAAGATCAGGTTGCAGAAAAAAGCGATCAGCGGAAATCCGATGCCGTAGAGGTTGAAGTCGAAAAAGACCATCGCCAGAAGCGTCATCGGAATGACGCCGATCGCAAGCCGGATCAGGCTCATCGCCATCAGCGCGATCAGGAATTCGATCGGCTTCAACGGGCTCATCATCAGGTTGCCGAGATTGCGCGCCCACATCTCCTCAAGGAACGAGATCGAGAAGCCGAGTTGGCCGCGGAACAGGATGTCCCACAGGATCACCGCGCCGACCAGCGTGCCGCCGGCACGGGCAAAGAAGCCGGCATTCTGCGAGATGTAGTTCTGAAGGAAGCCCCAGGTAACGATCTGCAGCGCCGGCCAATACAACAGCTCCAACAGCCGCGGCCATGACGACATCAGGACGTACCAATAGCGCAGGATCATGGCCGCGATCCGATGCGTCGAAATACCTTTGTTGAGGGTGAGTTGGCTCACGGCATTGTTTCCTGAACCCGGCCGCGAGCGACGTCGAGAAACACTTCCTCCATCGTCGCGCGATTATAGCGGGCCATGATCTGTTGCGGGCTGTCGTCGTCTTCGATGCGGCCGCGCTTCATGATGATGACGCGGTCGCACAGGCGCTCTACTTCCAGCATGTTGTGGGAGGCGAGCAGGATGGTCGCGCCGTTCTCCTTGCGATAGGTCTCAAGGTGCTGCCTGATCCAGTCGGCGGTGTCGGGATCGAGCGAGGCCGTCGGTTCGTCGAGCAGCAGCAATTCGGGTCGATTGATCAGCGCCTTTGCCAGCGCTACACGGGTCTTTTGTCCGGCGGAAAGCTTGCCGCTGGGGCGGTCGAGAAAATCGCAGAGGTCGAGGTCGGCGGCGAGCTCCTTGATGCGCACGGGCAGATTGGCCACCGAATAGAGGCGCCCGAAGATCTTCAGGTTCTGCCGCACCGTCAGCCGCGACGGCATATCGACATAGGGGCTTTCGAAATTCATCCGGCCAAGCACGTCCGCGCTATCTTTCGGCATCGGGAGGCCTAAAACCTCGATGCGTCCCGAACTCGGCGAGACCAGTCCCATGATCATGGCAATGGTCGTGGTTTTGCCGGCGCCGTTGCCGCCGAGCAGTCCGGTGATGCTGCCGCGTGCGATCGAGAAGGAAATGTCGTCGACCGCCCGAGTGCTCTTATAAACCTTCACGAGATGCGCGACCTCGATCGCCGCGGTTTCGCGCCGGTTGATCGGGGCAGCGTCTCCTGTCATCGTGGCATCGTTCGTCATACGGGCCTGTTCATTGAGGCATTAACCTCTTTAGCGCAAGGCTTCCCGTGGCCTTAGGCCGCAGCACGGCTATCAAGGAAATTTGTCGGCGAGCGCTCGCGCCGCTAGATTGCGGAAGTGCTGATGTCCGATGCCGCCGCCACCGATTTTCGTCTCCCGCGCCGCCAGGTCCGACTGGACACGATTCTGCGGCTGCGCTGGCTCGCCGCACTCGGGCAGCTCGCGGCCATCTTCCTCGTCGAGCAAGGTCTGGAGTTCGACGTCGAGGTCGTGCCGTGTCTCGCCATTGTCGGCTTTTCCGCGCTTTTGAACCTGATCCTTCAGCTCTGGTTCAATCCGATGGAACGGCTCGAGCCGTCGTTTGCGGCCGCGCTGCTGGCGCTGAATATCGTCGAACTCGCCGGGCTGTTGTTCTTGACCGGTGGATTGCAGAATCCGTTCTCTTTCCTGTTTCTGGCGCCGGTCTTGATCTCGGCCACCGCGCTGCCGATCAGGTTCACCATTGCGTTGGGAATGCTCGCGGTCGCTTGCGCCTCGGTTCTCGTGTTCATTCATTTCCCGCTGCCCTGGGACAGCGACGATCCATTGGTGTTGCCGCCGATCTATCTGTTCGGCGTCTGGCTTTCGATCGTCGTCGCCATCGGCGTCACCAGCCTTTACGCGTTTCAAGTCGCCGAAGAGGCGCGCAAGCTTTCGGACGCACTGGCGGCCACCGAACTCGTGCTGGCCCGGGAACAACACCTGACCCAGCTGGATGGTCTGGCGGCTGCGGCCGCGCACGAACTGGGCACGCCGCTGTCGACGATTTTCCTGATTTCGCGTGAACTCGAGCAAAGCGTCAACGACAAGCCGCAGCTTTCGGCTGACATCAAGACGTTGCGGGAGCAGGCGCAGCGATGCCGCGACATCCTCGCCAAGATCACGCAGTTGTCGTCGAGTGGCGCGCCGTTCGACCGCATGCCCCTGTCCGCGTTGATCGAGGAAACCGTGGCGCCGCATCGCGATTTTGATGTCGCGATCAAGGTGCGCATTGCGGTCGCCGGCACTCCCGAACCCGTAGGCATGCGAAACCCCGCCATTATCTACGGGGTCGGCAACATCCTCGAGAACGCGGTCGATTTTGCCCGCACCGCCGTCGAAGTAAACGCCTGGTGGAATGCCGAAACCGTCGAAATCGTCATTTCCGACGACGGCCCGGGGATTGCGCCCGATCTGCTCAAGCGCATCGGCGAGCCTTATCTGTCGCGTCGGCGCGATGCCGATGAAGCCCAGGGCGCGCGCAGCGGCCTCGGTCTTGGCGTGTTCATCGCCCGCACGTTGCTCGAGCGCACCGGGGCAACGGTCTCTTTTAGCAATCGTGTGTTTCCGGACCACGGCGCCGTGGTCCAGATCGTCTGGCCGCGGAGCCGCTTCGAGACGAGGGAACCCGCTGTGGAATTAACCTGAGCGAGCGAAATCGGCCCCGGGCGGCCTTGGCGCGCCGCTGTTGACGCCATATGTTGTAGGGGTCCATGGACAAGGATGGCATTATCTTGAACGCGATTCCTGAACTAGCCGGACATTCCGATCGCTCGCTCCTGATCGTGGAAGACGACAAGCCTTTTCTGGAACGGCTCTCGCGCGCCATGGAGGGCCGGGGCTTTGCGGTGACCTCCTGCGACAGTGTCGCCGAAGGCCTGACTCAAATCTCCAAGGCAGCACCCGCCTTTGCGGTCGTGGATTTGCGGCTCGGCGACGGCAATGGACTTGATCTGGTGTCGGCGCTGAAACGCAAACGGCCGGATGCGCGCGCCATCGTCCTCACCGGCTACGGCAATATCGCGACCGCCGTAACGGCCGTGAAGCTGGGCGCGGTGGACTATTTGTCCAAGCCCGCCGATGCCGATGATGTGGTGTCGGCGCTGCTCGCCATCGGCAACACGAAATCCGAATTGCCGAATAATCCGATGTCGGCCGATCGCGTGCGGTGGGAGCATATCCAGCGGATCTACGAGATGTGCAACCGCAACGTTTCGGAAACCGCGCGACGGCTGAATATGCATCGCCGCACCTTGCAACGAATTCTGGCCAAACGCGCCCCGCGTTAAAAAGTATGATCAAAATTCTGCGTGGCCTTGCGGGTCCACCAGACGGTTGATGCGCAGCGCGGCGGCGCGCGCAAACCGCACCGTCATCGACTTCCGGGTCGGTGCCGGCAGCCGGTGCTCCGGCGCCAGGCGCTGCAAATGTGCGCCATAGGCGTCGGCGATGATCAGTCCGGTCTCATCGGGGAAAATCTCGCACGGCAAATCCTGTAAGAAGGCAAAGAACAGCCGGTCGCAATGCGCCCGGTATTCCGGCCATTTCTGGTCGGCGCGCAAATCCTCGATCGACGATTTGATCTCGACGATCCAGATGTCGCCGCGGTCATTGATGGCGACAAGATCGGCACGGCGGCCCGAGGGCAACGGCAGTTCGCTGATGCAGGCAAAGCCCAGCGTGTGCAACAGCCGCGCGGTGCCTCGCGCGATCGCAAGCGCCGTTTCCGACTGGCGTCGGTCCGGCGCGGGCATGACAGCGGCTTTGTGGGCGACCGATTCCATCTCGCGAAGCATAGAACGCGGTTCAAAAAAGAGGCAATGCATTTGATGGCGGGGTGTGCAGGAAATCTGCTTTTCGAAAGCCGATTCGCCTCCGTTACGGCGAACATGTTCCGATCATAAATGCGCGGGCCTCTCCGAATTTTTCCTTGGCGGAACGCGAAAAATCGGCAATCTGCGGCTCATGACCCAGCCATCCGAAAATAAGCCGAAAGCCGGCGCGATGATCGTGCCGGTAACGCCGTTTGAACAGAACTGCACGCTGCTTTGGTGCACGGCGACCCAAAAGGCCATCGTCATTGACCCCGGCGGGGACCTTCCGCGAATTCAGGCTGCCATCAAGGAGGCCAACGTCACGGTCGAGAAGATCTGGCTGACCCATGGCCATATCGACCATGTCGGCGGCGCGGCCGATTTACGCGACGCGCTCAAGGTCCCGATCGAAGGTCCGCATATCGCCGATAAATTTCTGCTCGACAATGTGGTGGCGAGCGGGGCGCGGTTCGGGTTCACCGACGTGCGCGATTTCGTGCCGGATCGCTGGCTCGAAGAAGGCGATCAGGTTTCGATCGGCGAATTGACCTTCGACATCCTGCATTGCCCCGGCCATTCCCCCGGCAGCGTGGTCTTTTTCAACAAGGATATGCGCTTCGCCCATGTCGGCGATGTCTTGTTCAACGGCTCGGTCGGTCGCACCGATCTTCCGGGTGGCGATCACGCCACCCTGATCAAATCGATCAAGGAGAAGCTGTTGCCGCTCGGAGATGATGTCGGCTTCATCTGCGGCCATGGCGCCGGCTCCAGGATCGGCCACGAGCGAATGACCAATCCGTTCCTCACCGGCGCGATGTAAGGTGGCGCTCCCGCGCGGGCGCGTGGCTATTTCATGAGACCCGCGGCGGTCAAGGCGCGGGTAATGACCGCGCCGACATCGATCCCGCCGCCTTGCTTGGCGTTTGGTTTTGGGGGATTGGAAGGCTGCTGCTTCGCTGCCGCCAGTGGCCGCAGCACCCTGGTGAGATCGGGCGCAGGCGCCGAGATCGGAGAAGCAAGCGGGATCAGCTTCGCACTCGGAGATTCCGCGGCCTTGCGCGAGGCCGGTTTGGCGGCCTTTTCAGGTTGATGAATTCCGGCGGTGAGCCCGAAGAAACTTGCGATGTGATGGGAGGACGAGATGCCGGCTTCGATCAGAAACGGGCCTTCCTTACCATAGCGTTCGTCGTTCTCGGCTTTGCCGAGCGGCGTGCCGTGGGCCATATCGGTGATGGTGTAGGACTCGACGACCGTTTCGCCATCCGCGTTCCACCAGACCTGATGAGGATAGCCGTCGACCACGCCTTCCGACATCGGACCGGAGGGTAGTTTATGGACATCAAGCCATTGCTTGACGATCTCGTTGGCATTGGCGGAATTGACCGTGCGATCCGCACTGCCGTGCCACACCGAGACCTTGGGCCAGGGTGCACGATGCTTTGAAGCATTGCGCACCAGGGTGCCCAATTCCTGGGACGAACGCGCCGGCGAACGCAACATGCCGCTCAAGGCTTCCCGCACATTGGATGCGATTCCGTAAGGCAGCCCGGCGATGATTGCGCCGGCGGCAAAAACATCCGGATAGGTGGCGAGCATGACCGAGGTCATCGCCCCGCCTGCCGACAGCCCGGTGACGAAAATCCGATGCTTATCGATCTTGTGATCGGCCACCATTCGCGCGGTCATTTGCCGGATGGAGCAGGCTTCGCCATGGCCGCGTCTGGTGTCTTCCGGATTGAACCAGTTGAAGCATCCGTGCGCGTTGTTGGCCGACTGTTGCTCCGGCATCAGCAGCGCAAAGCCGTAATGCTTCGCAAGTGTCGACCAGCCGGCGCCCACATCGTAACCGGCTGCAGTCTGTCCGCAGCCGTGCAGGACGACAACCAGAGCCCCTGAGGCCGGAAGGCCCGGTGGCACATAGGAAAACATCCGCAGATCGCCGGGATTGGTGCCGAATTGCTTGGTTTCCACCAATGAGCCGCGGGTTGCCGCCGGCACAAGATGGTTAAGACCATCCCACGCGTTCATTCCGGGCAAACGGGGCAGTTGGCGCAGGAACTCGATATTTTTGGCAAGCGACAATGGCTGCTCCTCGGCCCGCGTGAATCGGGGCGTACCTCAAAACAGATAATTGCTGCACTGCAAAATGAAAAGGCCGTGTGCTGTCAGTCCTCAGGAAAGTTATCGTGACGCTGATACAGTCCGGCCACACCCATATGTGACGGAACTACGGAACTACCGCCAAATCGTCTGAACGAGCGGAAAAATCAGATCGCCTTCAATTTGCGATAGGCAAACCATACCATTTTCAACAACAGCCAGCCGTCGCGGAAGCGCGAAATCTGGGTCTCGCCAAACGTGCGAGCCTTGTAGTGGATCGGCGTCTCGACAATTTTGAGGTTCTGTTTCGCCGCGCCGAAGATCAGGTCGAAATCGCCGAACGGATCAAAGTTACCGAAGTAATCGCGTTCGCGTGCCAATACCTCATAGTCTTTGCGCAGAAGCACCTTGGTGCCGCACAGCGTGTCGGTCAGGCGGGTATTGACCAGATAGCTGAACAGATAGGCAAAGAAGCGGTTGGCGATCAGGTTGAGCGGACGCATCGCCTCATGCTCCATCGGATAGACCAGGCGGGTGCCGTTGACGAACTCTGCCTTGCCCGTCTCGATCACCGCATGGAATTTCGGAAGCGCTTCCGGCGGCATCGTCAAATCGGCGTCGAGAATCATCAGCACATCGCCGCTGGCGGCGGCAAAACCTTTGCGCACCGCATCGCCCTTGCCCTTGCCATCCTGTTTGAGCACCTTGATGTCCCAGCTATCCTTGTAGGCGTCGCGCACCCGTTCGCATTCGGCAAAGGTGTTGTCGCTGGAATTGCCTTCGACGAACAGGATTTCCTGCGAAGCGCCAAATCGCGGCATGCGCCGGATCGCATCCTCGATATTGCCGCTCTCGTTCCGGCATGGAATCAGAATGCTGGCCGAAAATTTCCGGTCCGGAAATTGGCGAACCGGCCGGCCGACCAGATAGGTTCGCAGGCATAACTTCCTGATCCCGGGCAGCGGCGCGATGAAGCGGTTGATAAACGGACCGAGGCCAAGCCAGCGGCGCGGTAAGAGTTGTCGCTGCTCCTGGCTGATGACTTCGAAATCCGCAAGATCCATCAGATTGAGGAAGTCCGCGGTCGCGATGTAGTTGATGACAGGCTGTTTGGCGCGCAAATGCAGCGCTTCGGCGAGCTTGAGAATCGGCTCCCACAGATGCGAGTAATAGGAGATGATGATCCGCGTCGACGGCGTGCACAGATGGTGCACCAGCCGCAAGGTCGCATCGATGTCCTCGAACAAGCCGATGGTGTCGGCGATCACGATGTAATCGAACGGCCCTTCGATCGAGTTCAGTGTGGCGGGGTCCTCGACATCGCCCAGCACGAAATAAAGATCGGGATGCAGTTCATTGGCCTTGGCGATGGTCCTGGCGCCGAAATCGACGCCGACGCCATAAGAAGGCTCAAGCGCTGCCAGCAGATCGCCGCGGCCGCATCCCAATTCCAGTACCCGCTTGCCCGGCGGAATCAGGAATCGCATGAATTTGAAATCGTCCTGGTGGTAGGCGGCGTTGAATTCGCGCCAGCGCTCCAGTTCGTCGCCGTTCGCCTCAAAATGATTGACGAGGTCGCGCTTGCGCTGCGTTGGGAGCTCAAGCGACGCAGCGGAATCGGGCGGCCTCAAATACATACTGACCTCGGCGGCGAAAACGAAGGGGTCCTCTTAGCGGATGGGGCAGGGGGTGTAAATTCGCCGACCCGCCTCAATGCGGCGGATTGGACGGCCAAAGAACCGTCGCAGCAGGGTCCCGAATAGGCGATTGCCTTGGTCTTTGCCACCCCATAGTTTGCGAGGCAACCAAGAAGAACTGTCCGGAGAAAACCCATGAAAAACCCCATGGCTCGTCTCAAATTTGGGGCCTTTCTTGCGCCGCATCACCCGATCGGCGAGCACCCGATGCTGCAATTCCGCCGTGATCTCGATCTCGTCGAGCAACTCGATGCACTTGGTTATGACGAATTCTGGTGCGGCGAGCACCATTCCTCGGGATGGGAAATGATTGCATCGCCGGAAATGTTTCTGGCCGCCGCTGGTGAGCGTACCAAACGCATCAAGCTTGGGACCGGCGTGGTCTCGCTGCCCTATCATCATCCCTTCAATGTCGCCCAGCGCATGGTGCAACTCGACCACATGACCGGTGGCCGCGCCATCTTCGGTTCGGGTCCCGGCGCGCTCGCCTCCGACGCGCACACCTTGGGCATCGACCCGATGGTGCAACGCGACCGTCAGGACGAGGCGATTGGGCTTATCCGACGGTTGTTTCGCGGCGAACGGGTGACGGCGAAAAGTGACTGGTTCACGATGAACGACGCTGCCTTGCAGATACTTCCTCTCCAGGAGGAAATGCCGTTCGTCGTCGCCTCGCAGATCTCGCCATCGGGAATGACCTTGGCCGGGAAATACGGCATCGGCATCATTTCGCTCGGCTCGATGTCGACGCAAGGGTTGATGGCGCTGCCGACGCAGTGGGGTTTTGCGGAAGACGCCGCGAAGAAATACGGCACCACGGTCAGTCGCTCGGACTGGCGCGTGCTCTTGTCCTGGCACATCGCCGAAAGCCGCGAGCAGGCGCGATCTGAGGCCGGTAGAGGGCTGATGCACTGGCACAACGAATACAATGTGAAGACGCTGCAGCGTCCGGGTCTTGAGCCGTTCAAATCGATTGACGAGGCCCTGGAGAAGACCGCCGGCGGGGTGGGGATCTCGGCGTCCACCATCGGCACTCCCGATGATCTGGTCAATGCCATCAGGAAGTTGATGGAGGTGTCCGGCGGCGTAGGCCACATCATCGGCTTCGTTCACGACTGGGCCAACCCTGAAAATACCAGGCGCAGTTGGGATCTGGTGGCGCGTTACGTGATTCCGGAGATCAACGGCTATGTCGCCAAGCTTCGCGAGTCGCAGAAATTCCTGGTCGAAAATCGCGCGGTGTTCGACCGTGCGGGGCAGGCTGTGATGGCGAAGATCATGGAGAACGACAAGGCCGCAGCCGCGCTGTCGCTCACCGGTCCGGGGCGGGTCGCCATTCCTCCGGTTAATGCGCCGGATTTGCAGAAGGAAGCTGCGAAACAACAAAAGGCCTGATTGGCGCGCTTGACGTTCCGCAGCCCCCGCTCAATCAGCCGCTGGACTGGTCGAACGCCTTGCGCAGGGCGACATAGCCCTGTTGCTGTGCGGTCCAGTTGCGGCCACCGGTGATGGCGCCGTCAATCACCAGATCATGCCCGTTGATGAAGGTCGACTCGTCGCTGGCAAGAAACACCGCTGCATGCGCGATGTCTTCCGGCAGGCCGGCGCGGGGTATCGGTTGCGCGCTTTTATAAACCTCGCGCATGACGTCGGGCGTTTTCTCCGCCGCTTCCACGGACAACCCGAGTGCCTTGCCGAAAATGCCGGTCGCGATCGCTCCCGGCGAAATGCTGTTGACGCGAATGCCGGCCTCGCCCAGCTCCATCGCGACACACTTGGTTAAGTGAATGACGGCAGCCTTGGCGGCCCCATAGACAACCGACGACGACAAGCCGGCGAGGCGGCCGGCGATGCTGCCGTTGTTGATAATGCTGCCGGAACCCCGACGCCGCATATGCGGAGCCGCGTGTTTCATGCCGAGCATCACGCTGCGCACCAAAGTCGCCATCGCCGCATCGAAACGGTCGACTTCGAGTCCTTCGATGCCGCCGGTCTGTGCCGGGCCACCGGCATTGTTGAACAGGCAGTCGATGCGGCCGAATTTATCGACCGCCTCATTGATCAGGCTGCGCATGTCGTCTTCGACGGTGACGTCGGTGCGACGGAACAGGCATGCCGGGCCGAGTTTTTTGGCCAGCGCTTCGCCCTCCGGGGCGCGACGGCCGGCGATGACGATCTTTGCACCCTCGGCCACGAAAACTTCCGCGGTGCGCAACCCGATGCCGCTCGTCGCGCCGGTGATTACCGCAATTTTACCATCCAGCCGTGCCATGTAGGTCGTCCTCCTTTTGACATTCTCGCGCTAAAATATCTGCGGCTTACCGCGGCAAGGCAAGGCGTGCGTTATGCCGGGCCTGCCGAATTGCTTTTCCCACCTTCCTCGGACTCCACGCCACGGAACCGCTTGAATGTTCATGACATTGAACGGGCTCGGTTGTTATTCGAACGCCGGCGCAGCCATAATGCCGTTATGTTTGACCTGACCTCGGATCAGAGCCGCTCGTGATGCGACCAATAGCGAAACGACTAGTCGACGAGTTTCGACAAGGCTGGCAAGGAATCTCGCGACCTTCGTTATTGTTCAGTGTGGTCTTTTCAGCCGGCTGTCTTGCTGTGTCGACGGCGGCACGATGGCTGCTCGCGATTATACGGCCGGATGTCTATTTCACGCCGTATTTTCCGGCCGTTTTCTTTGCCACCGCGCTGGGCGGCTATCGTACCGGTCTTGCCACCGCGGTCGTCGGCGGCGGGCTCGGCGTTGTCATGAATTTCGGCGATGTGCCGAGCAATTTCTTTCCACGCCTGGTTTTGCTGGTCATCTATGCGATCGTATGCGGGCTGACGATCTGGGGGGTCGAGCATTACCGCTCGGTGGCCGCCAGGCAGCGCGAAATTTCCAAGCGTCTGATCCGGGAGGAAGAGTATCGCAAGCTCCTCGTCGATGAGCTGCAGCATCGGCTGAAAAACAAATTATCGACGGTTCACGCTGTGCTCCATCAGGTGTTGCAGAACCAGCCGCAAGTCTGGGCCAGTATCGATCATCGCATGCGGGCGCTGTCGGCGACTGACGAACTCATCATCAAAGTGGACGGCGCGGGTTGCGACATCAAGGACCTGCTGCTTTCCGAACTTGGACCTTACGGCCACGTCCGCTTCACGCTGAACGGCGACCGGCTGTTTCTGCCCGCCAAGCTTGCCGTCAGCCTCGCGCTGATTTTTCACGAGCTTGCGACCAATGCCGGGAAATATGGCGCGTTTTCTTCCGAACGCGGCCTGCTTCAGGTGTCGTGGTCAATGACCGACGATCGGTTGAATATCACCTGGGACGAGACCGAAGGGCCTTCGATCGGCATCGTCGGGGAGCCGGGTTTTGGCACGAAATTGCTGGCATCGGCGCTGCGGCCATTCGATGGCAAGACCGAGATCAGTTTCCTGAAAAGCGGGGTCCATTGCACCATGCAATGCCGCGTGCCCAAGGCCTAGTCTCAGGCCAAATGCCGGCCGCAAGGCCGCTCGTTGACGTTCTGTTAATGACGATTGCGGTGGCTGGTGATCCAGGGAGCCATGCGTCAATCCGTGATGGTTCACTTAACCAAAACTACAAGAGACTTTGCCACCCTCGGGCGGCCATGGAAAATCCGCCTCCGAATCAAATCCCGCCGCACAGCCCGCAACAAGAAGGCGAATTCTCATTCGAGGGCGATCTCGGCCTTTTACGAGATATTATCCGGCTGCTCCCGGCAGGCGTTACGGTTCAGGACGAAGAGGGCCGTTTTCTGCTGATCAACGACGCTGCGGCCTCGCAGCTGGGCATGGCCGCCGAGCCGTCCGACGCCCCCCCTACAAAACGTCTGAACGAGCGACGGAAACTGGGGCTTGAGCTGCTCCGCGCCGGCCGCCACGCCGTGGCCGAGGTGAGCGGCGCCGGAAGCAAAGGCGAGCAGGTATTGCTCGCGGCCCATCGGCCGGCCCGCATCGCCGGCCGCAACCTGTTGCTATCGTGCTCGGCCGATATTAGCGAGCAGAAGGCGGTCGAAGATCATCTGTTTCGCTCGGCCTATTTTGACGAGCTGACGGGCTTGCCGATGCGACGGGTGATCGAGCACCGCGTGCAAGGCCTGATCCAGCGCCATGAAGCGGGCAGCGCTTTTGCGCTCGCCTTTCTCGATATCGATAACTTCAAGCACATCAACGACTACTACGGTCATTCTGTCGGCGATGCGCTGCTGGTCGAGGTCGCCAAAAGGCTCGGGCTCAGCCTGCGCGAAAATGACATGTTGTCCCGCATCAGCGGCGACGAGTTCCTGCTTCTGCTCGCCCCGATCGACAGCGAAGAAGAAGTCGTGGAATATGTCGATGCTACGTTGCAACGGCTGAAAGCGCCGTTCTTCATCGACGGATCGGAGATATTCGCCTCGACGTCGATCGGCGTCAGCCTGTTTCCCGATCACGGCCGCAGTTACGACGCGCTGCTCCAGAACGCCGACATTGCGATGTACCGGATCAAGAACGACGGCAAGGGCGCGGTCGCCTTCTTCAACTCCAGTATGGAGCGCGAAGCGCTTGCCCGCATGAAGATCGAGCAATCGTTGCGGCACGCCATCCTGGAAAAGCGGTTCTGTTGTGCCTTCCAGCCCAAGGTCGATATCAGGACCAAGGAGATCAAGGGTGTTGAGGCGCTGGTCCGCTTGCGCGACGACGACGGGGTCATCCAGGCGCCCGGTACCTTCATCAATCTCGCGGTCGAACTGGGATTGATCGACGAGCTCACCCATCTGGTGCTGGCGGAGATCGTGAGATCGATTGATCTCATCAACGAAACTTTCGGGGCGTCGGCTACGATCAGCATCAATGTCGCGGCAAAGCAGGCCAACAATCCCGCGTTCATGCGCTTGTTCGCCGAGGCGCTGGAGGCAACCGGCTTTCCTCGCCGCTTCATGATCGAGGTGACGGAGGACGCTTTCGTCACCAAGACGCGGTTTCAGGACGAAATCGTGCCGATCTTCCGCCAACTCGGGGTCGGCATATCGATTGACGATTTCGGCATCGGCTATTCGTCATTGTCGGCGCTGGCCGATATCACCGCCGACGAGATCAAGATCGATCGTTCCTTCATCAAGGACATCCATCTTCGTCCGCGCAGCCAGGGGATTCTGCGGGCGATCGAATCGCTGAGCGAGGCGCTCGGCATGACCATGATTGCGGAAGGCATCGAAACCTTCGAAGAACTGGCCTACTTGCAGGCGGCCACCCGCATTCGTTACGCGCAGGGCTTTTACTTCGCCCATCCCATTTTCCTGGAAGAGCTGAAGATGGCCGCACCCGCCGCCAGCGAAACACGCGTCAACGAGGCGAGCCGCCCGGTGCAGGAAAATCGCCAGGCCTATGCGCGCCCAACCCGTTATCGCCGCTGAGCGGACCCGCCGCGTTTTATCTGACGCAGGTTGATGTCTTGATGTCCTGGGTCATTCCGGGCCGGCCTCTTCCTTGCTATCTTCGCAAGCATAACCATTTGCCGCTCGCGGGCGCTGATGCGGCATCTTCGATGCACGTTATGGTCCTGCGTAGCGCACTGCATCCTGGAGGGGTGACATGCAACCGGTCTCGATATTTCTGAATATCCTGTGGCTACTGCTCGGCGGCGTATGGATGGCGGCTGGCTGGGTTGTTGCCGCGATCATCATGGCGATTACCATCATCGGCCTGCCGTGGGCGCGGGCGGCCTTCAATATCGCCGTCTATACGCTGTTGCCATTCGGCCAACGGGCCGTACGCCGCGACAGTCTGACGGGTCAGTCCGACCTTGGCACGGGGCTTTTCGGCCTGATCGGCAACCTGATCTGGCTGGTACTTGCGGGGTGGTGGCTGGCGCTGGGCCATCTCGTCACCGCGGTGGTTCTGGCCGTGACGATTATCGGGATTCCCTTCGCATGGGCCCACCTGAAACTCGCCGGCATTGCATTATGGCCGATCGGCAGGGCGATCGTTCCCGCCTGATTAGGTCTTCCCGATACGGGCGCGTATCGCCTCCTCCACGCTGTGGAACTGGCGATCCGGGCCGAGCAGGGCAGCGATGCCGAAGCGCACGATCGCGTCCTGTGCGCGGGAGGATTCGAGGCGGGCGATGGCAAAGTCGATGCCGTCCTCATGGCATTGCTTGATGATCTCGGCCAGAACCTGGGCTGCGGTAAAGTCGATCTCGACGATGCCGGTCGCCTCCAGCACCAACAGGCGTATCTTTTGCGACGAGGACTTCAACGCCGCGAGGATGTCGCGCCGGAAATCGTAGGCATTGAGGAACGACAGCGGTGCGGGAAATCCCGCGACGATCACACCCGATTCCTGTTCACCGGGAAGATTGGAGCTCACGGGCCACCAGATCGAAGTGCCGGGCACGCGCTCGAGCGGCCGAACGCGGGCGCGTGTCGTGGTCCATATGCCATGCAGCAACGACAGCGCGATGCCAAGGCCGACGCCTTGTTCGATCGGCAAGAGGATGATCCCTGCCGCCGTCACCAGGATCAGCAGAAACTCGCCGAGCGATTGGCGGCCGACGGCCGCGATCTGCCGGAAGCGAATGATGCGAAGCGCGACGAACAACAGAACCCCGCCAAGCGCGGCGTTGGGGATTCGATGCAGCAACGAGGTGCCGAAAACCAATAGTGCAATGACGATGGCAACCGCAACAAGGCCCGCGATCTGGGAGCGGCCGCCGGTTTCGGAAACCACCGCGGTCCGCGGTGGGCTCGCATCGACGGGAAAGGCGCCGATCAGTCCGGCAAAGATACTGCCGACGCCAACCCCGATAAAGTCGCAGTCGACATCGGGCGGCTCGTTGGGGTCGGTCGGAAAGGACCTCGTCGTTGCCGCGGTCTGCACCATCACGACCACCGAAATAATGAGGCTGAGCGACAGCAGGCTGGTCAAGCGGCTCACCGATACGACCGGTATCGCCAGCGTCGGCATCGTCACCGAAATCGTGCCGAGAACGCTGACCCCGCGGCTTTCAAGCCGCAGCAGCACGACCGCGGCAGCGGCCAGTGCAAGGCCGATCAACGCGCCGGGAATCCGCGCATCGATCTGCTCGGACAATGCGATGATGGCAAGCACGCCAAGACCGATGACGAGCGTAAAGGCGTTCGTTTCATTGAGGTGTTCGGCAAGCGTCACAAGACGCTGGAGCATCGGACCTTCGGGCGCCGGCAGACCGAGGATCGCCGGTAGCTGGGAAATCAGGATGTGTACGGAAATACCAGTGAGAAAGCCGATCGTGACGGGGATCGACAACAGATCCGCGATCCAGCCCATGCGGAAAATGCCTGATGCCGCCAGCATCAGCCCGACCATCAGCGCCAGCGCCGCAGCGAGCGTCGCGTAGTCCGGCGAGCCCGTGGCCGCGAGCGCGGCGAGCCCGCCGGCAAAGATCGGCGTGATGGTCGAATCGGCGCCGGACGACAGGAAGCGGTTGCCGCCGAACACCGCAAAGGCCAACGAGCCTGCCACAAAGGCGAAAAAGCCGATCTGCGGGGCGAAACCGCCCAGGCGTGCGGTCGCCATCTGCTCCGGTATCACGATCGCGGCGAGCGTCAGTCCGGCGAACAAATCCCCCCTGAGGTAGGGAAGGCGGTAGTTGGCAAGGGAACGAAAAACCGGCCAGGCTTTGCTGCCGCTGAAGGATCGCGGAGACCCGGAATGATCCGCCATGGTACGCCACCCCTCCTTTATCACCGGCCCCGGCGAAGAGGAGCATTCCTCACCGAATGCGCGACAGAGTTTCGTCCCCGTTTGCGGCCTGTCTGAAGCTTTCCAAGGGGCTACTGGACGATGTCCGCCCGACAAAATCAAGGTCGGCTGCCGCTTCGCCGCCATTGGGGTGGCGGGCAGACCGTTGCCGCGATTTACGATTATTTGCCGCCATTGCCGACGCCGGGCCAATCGGCTAAATGAACCGCGATGCACCCGTAGCTCAGCTGGATAGAGCGTTGCCCTCCGAAGGCAAAGGTCACACGTTCGAATCGTGTCGGGTGCGCCAGTGACCTCATTCCATAAAATGATTTGAAGCGCCGGCGCGCGCATGCGTGCGCCGTACCTCGCCTGTGCCGATGTAGGACGCCAAATCCGGGTGCTTTAACACGAGGCTGGTCTTGGGCCGCCGCTCCCGGGCGCCTGCGAATTGCGCAGATGATTCAGCCCGATGGATCGCGCGGGCGAATGCGAGGCAACTTGATTGGCGGCATCCGGCAAACGGGGATAGCCTCTCATCTGCAACCTCGGCAAAACCCGATCCGGAGAATTGATGATGGCCAACAACGTCGCCGATCTCATCGTGACAACCCTGGAACAGGCAGGCGTCAAGCGAATTTATGGCATCGTCGGAGACAGTTTGAACGGTCTCACGGAGGCACTGCGAAAGCGTCGCACCATCGAATGGGTGCATGTCCGGCATGAGGAGGTAGCTGCCTTCGCAGCAGCCGGTGAAGCGCACATTACGGGTAGTCTGGCGGTCTGTGCGGGATCCTGCGGGCCAGGCAACCTGCATCTCATCAACGGGCTGTTCGATGCCCATCGGAGCCGGATGCCGGTGCTTGCGATCGCAGCGCAGATTCCATCGGCGGAGATCGGGGGCGGCTATTTCCAGGAAACGCATCCGCAGAACCTGTTTCGGGAATGCAGCCACTATTGCGAACTGGTTTCAGATGTCAGCCAGTTGCCGTTCGTCCTGGAGAACGCGATTCGTGCGGCGGTTGGCCTGCGAGGGGTTTCGGTGGTTGCCATCCCCGGCGACGTCGCGCTTCGAAAGGCGCCCGAGCGTGCGCCATCCGCTTCGCGAGGTCTTAGCGTTTCTGCTCCCAATGTTGAGCCGAAGCCGGAAGAGTTGAATGCGTTGGCCTCGATGCTCAACAAGGCGCGGCGGGTCACGCTTTTTTGCGGCCGAGGTTGCGAAGGCGCGCACGATGTTCTGATGAAGCTCGCCGATGCGCTCAAGAGCCCGATCGTGCACGCGCTTGGCGGCAAGGACCACGTCGAATACGACAATCCCTACGACGTCGGAATGACCGGCTTTATCGGATTTTCCTCCGGCTATGCCGCCATGCACGCTTGCGACGTCTTGCTGATGCTGGGCACGGATTTTCCATACAAGCAGTTTTTCCCGACCGATTGCCAGATTGCGCAGGTCGACATCCGCCCGGAAAATCTCGGCCGTCGATGCAGGCTCGATCTCGGTATGGTCGGAGACGTCGGCCAGACCATCAAGGCGCTGCTGCCACTGCTCGAAACGAAGCGCGATCGGGAACATCTCGACCGTGCGGTCGCGCATTATCAGAAAGCACGGGACGGCCTCGATACGCTGGCCCAGGGATCGCCGGGCCGCAAGCCGATCCATCCGCAATATCTTGCGAGAGTTATCAGCGAGGCCGCATCCGATGACGCCGTCTTTACAGCCGACGTCGGCACGCCAACGGTCTGGGCGGCACGTTATCTGAAAATGAACGGTCGTCGGCGGTTGATCGGGTCGTTCGTGCACGGCTCGATGGCAAACGCCATGCCGCAAGCGATCGGCGTGCAGGCGGCGCAGCCTGGCCGCCAGGTCATCACGCTGTCAGGCGACGGCGGGTTCACCATGCTGATGGGTGATCTGATCACGCTGACGCAGATGAAATTGCCGGTCAAAGTTGTCATTTTCAACAATGGCGTTCTCGGCTTTGTTGCGCTTGAGATGAAAGCCGCCGGCTTTGTGGACACCAACGTCGATCTCCAAAATCCTGATTTCGCAGCCATGGCCCGGGCGATGGGGCTATTCGGCCGCCGGGTCGAAGATCCCGGCGAACTGCCGACGGCGATGAAAGAGTTGCTGGATCATCCAGGTCCGGGACTGCTGGATGTTGTCACTGCAAAGCAAGAGCTTTCGATGCCTCCCACCATTACGGCGGAGGAAGTCAAGGGATTCAGCCTCTGGGTCTTGCGAGCTGTCATGAACGGCCGTGGCGATGAAGTGCTGGATTTGGCCAAGACGAATTTGCTCCCGCGCTAAGGAGCCTGTCGTTCCGACCGCGCTTCGGTTATGCTTGAGACCAAACGGGGGGCAAGAATGTCATGATGCGAAGGCTTTTTATTCGGCAGGCTGCAGTTGCTGCTTTGCTCGGATGTTCGGTCCTGCTAGCTCTGGGCGCCTCGGTACCCGCGGCGTGGGCCACCGAGGTCACGGTTATGAGCACGGTCGCGCTCACGCCCGCATTCGCCGAACTCACACAGAAGTATCAGACGAGCGGCAACCGGTTGAATATCGTCTTCGGCACCATCGCCGGCCTGAAGAAGCGTATCGACGCGGGCGAAACCGCCGATGTATTGATCCTCTCGCGCCCGGTTCTCGACGATCTGCAGACCCAGGGCAAGATTGTCCAGGGCAGCATCGCCAATGTGGGTAAGTCCTATGTCGCCATCGGCGTACGTGCCGGTGCGCCGTTGCCTGACATCGGCACGGTGGAAAAACTGAAAGCGGTGCTTCTCGCCACCAAGTCGGTCTCCTATGCCGATCCGGCAAAGGGCGGCGCCAGCGGCATCTATTTCGCCAAGGTGCTCGATCGTCTCGGCATCACGGATCAGATGAAGTCAAAGACGGTGCTGGTGCCGGGCGCCGAGGCGGGCGAAATGGTCGCCAAGGGCGAAGCCGAAATGGGCGTGGCCCAGGCCTCGGAATTGGCTTCTGTTCCGGGGACGCAGGTGGTTGGGCCGCTGCCGGGCGATTTGAACAGTGAGATCGTCTTTGCCGTCGGCATCGGATCCACAAGCAACGATCTCGCGGCGGCGAAATCGCTGATTGATCTTCTGACCGGTCCGACAGGCGCGGCCATCCTCAAGTCCAAGGGCATGGATCCGGCTTAACACGGCCTTGCTAGACTAGTTGCCGAGCTTGATGCCGGCATCCTTGATGAGTTTCGCCCACTCGGGCGTTTCTCGTCGGATGACCGCGGCGAACTCGGCCGGCGTGTTGCCGACCGGCTCGAGACCAAGTTCGTCGAACTTCTTGCGCAGCTGCGGCATCGCCAACGCCTTGACGGTCTCAGTGTGCAATTTATCCAGAACGTCCTGCGGCGTGCCGGCCGGTGCGACGAGCCCGAACCACGGCACCGCCTCGAAACCGGGGAATCCGGATTCCGCCATCGTCGGCAGGTCGGGCGCGAGCGCCGAGCGCTTGATCGAGGTGATGGCCAATGCGCGCAATTTGCCCTCGCGCGCGAGCGGCACCACGTTCACGATATTGGCGAACGACATGTTCACCCGGTTGGCGAGCAGATCCGGCATCAACGCGGTCGTGCCGCGATAGGCCACGGCTGCAATATCGACATGCGCCATGAATTTGAACAATTCGGCGCCAAGATGCTGCGATGTGCCGACGCCGGCATGTCCATAGGAAAGCTTGCCCGGCTGCGCCCTAGCGAGGGCCACCAGCTCCGCCACGGTCCTGGCCGGCACCTCGGGCGGAACGGCGAGCACGTTCGCCGCGATGAACACTTGAGAGATCGGTGCAAAATCCTTGAGCGGATCGAATGGCAGCGTTCCGTACAGGCTCGGATTGATGACCAGCGAGGAGTTGCCGCCCATCAGCAGAGTGTAGCCGTCGGCGGTCGCCTTGGCGACGCGCTCGGTGGCGATGTTGCTGCCGGCGCCGGGAATGTTCTCGACCACGAACGGCGTGCTCCAGACTTCCGCGAGCCGGTCTGCCAGCATGCGCGCCACAAGGTCGGGAGCCGTGCCGGGTGTGAAGCCGACCAGGATTTTCACCGGCCGATTGGGATAGCTGGATTGCGCCGATGCGGTCTCGGCGGCGAACAGTGCCAACAGGGCAATGAACAGTTTTGCGGCGAGCTTCATCGTTTCCTCTCACGTCCCGCTTGCCAGTTTGCCTGATCTTTGCCGCTGAACTTCAACGCAAGTTTGGCATCGGCGACCAGTCTCGGCAAGGCGCAACGCCGCAGTGCGCGTGCACTCAGTATTGCTTGACCGCAGCCCCGAGTGCGATCCAAATCGCTGCAGCGGCGAGGCCAAGACCACCGAGCACGAGAAACGTCGGCGAAAAGCCGATATAGTTGGCGATGAAGCCGCCGAGCGCCGGGCTGAGTGCGGCGCCTGCGCCCTGGATCGTGATCACAGCACCCTGCGCGAGGTTGACGCGTCCGGTTGAATAGAGCGAGCGGGCGATCATGCCGGGCACGGCAACGCTCTGCAGGCCGATTCCGATGCCGTCCAGGATCTCGACCGGAACGACGCCCCACCATCCCGTGAGAAAGAAAGCGAACAGCCCACGCAACGGCAGCATCAAAAACGAGACGAGTATGAGCAGCCAGTAATTCCGCTTTTCCGCAACGCGCATCCCCACGATCGAGGCGATCACCATGGTGCCTTGCGCGATGACGACGATCGTTGCGACGAAGCTTGGACCGTTGGTCTGGCTATCGGTGACGGCCGATATGCCATAGAGCGGAACGATCGCGGCGTTGCCGAGATGGAATACGGCGAGTGCGAGTCCCAGCACCAGAAGCGTCTTGTGTTTCAGCAGCACCGCGAGCGCACTGTGCTGGCTGTCCGGGTCCTCCTCTTTGCTGCCGCGCGCGGCGCGATGGTCGATCGAGCCAGGTGGAATCATCAGGACGCAGGCGATCGTGATGGCTCCGAACGTTGCGGCGAGCAGAAACACGGAGACGTAGCCGAAATGCCAGCCCAGAAAGCCGGAAGCAGCAGCGCCCACCATGTTGCCGGCGTGATTGAAAGCCTGGTTGCGGCCATTTTGCCGGTTGAAGCCCTTCTGACCGACGATGCCGAGCGTGATGCCGGTCACCGCGGGAACGATCGCAGCGCCGGCGATCGCGGTCGCCACTTGCGAAGCGGCAACGGCCCAGAAATTTTGCCATAGCAGAATGATCGAAGAGCCCGCGACCACGGCCGCTCCGGGAATGATGACCCACGCGCGCTTATGATTTGATGTGTCGATGAAGCCGCCGATCGGTGTCGTGATCAGCATGCCGGCGATGTTGCCGATCGTTAGCGCCGTGCCGATCAGGCCGCTGTCCCAGCCGCGCTGCGCCAGGAACACGCCGACGAACGGACCGATGCCCGATTGCATATCGGCCATAAAGAAATTAACGGCCAGCAAAGGCCAGAGCCTGAATGTCCGGCTTTTGCTTTGCCGCATGAGGACACGCTTCTGAATCGGGACTTAAGCCGTGAGGCCGGGATCAAAATCGGTCGGGATTTTCCTTCGCCGTTGTGGTCTCATTTTCGCAGGGAGGTCCGCAGTCATCGATTGTGGGCGCAATTTTCTATTTTCTTCGTGGATTTGCCAGCTATGCTTGAGCTTCCGGCTTGTCGTCGCATTCTCTCCTTCGGCCATGGGTAATGTCCTCCCGCTGCTGTTGATTGGAGCCAGACATGGGCGTTCCAGATGTTGGCGCTCCTGACACGAGCGTTAAAGCCAAACGGCCGCGGTCGTTCCGCAGGTCCGGGGTGCTTGGCCCAATTCCTCGGGGAACCCACGGTGCTGGAAGGGATTTTCCCGAAATCGTGGCGGCTGGCGAGACCCGCCGATGAATATTCTCGATCCACAGGGTCCCGTCGCGGCGGCCGAGAAGGTCATCCTGATCGATTCAATTGCGATCATGCTGGCGATTGTCTTGCCGACGATTGCCGCGATCTTTGCCTTTGCTTTCTGGTTCCGGCACTCCAACGCGCGCGCCATCTATCTTCCGGATTGGGAATATTCGGGCAGGCTCGAACTCGTGGTGTGGTCGATCCCCGCACTCACCGTCATCCTGCTCGGTGGCGTCGCCTGGATCGGCTCACATCAACTTGATCCTGCCAAGCCTGTGGCGGGTACCGGAGTGGGTGTCACGGTTCAGGTCGTTTCGCTCGACTGGAAATGGCTCTTCATCTACCCGGATCAGCGAATAGCCTCGCTCAACTCGCTGACGGTGCCGGTCGGCTCGCCACTGCATTTGCAGCTCACCTCGGCCAGCGTGATGAACGGCTTCTTCGTGCCGCAGCTTGGCAGCATGATCTACACGATGAACGGCATGGTGAACCGCCTCGAGCTGCGCGCGGACGAGGTCGGCACCTATCAGGGCTTGTCGGCGCATTTTTCCGGCGATGGTTTCCCCGACATGCTGTTCGACGTGCACGTGGTTTCGCAAACCCAGTTTGACGATTGGGCGAGTGGTACTGCCAAAAGCGGCGAGCCACTCGATCGCCGGGTCTATGGGGAGCTCGCCAAACAGTCGGTGCCGAAGGACAAGCCGGTCTACAGGCTTACCGATCCCTTGCTCTTTCACGACATAGCGAACCAGGAGATTCCGCCGGGACCGGGGCCGTCGCTGACGTCTAATATCGCAAGACCCAAGAGCAACTCAGGCGGCGGGGGGAACGATGCTCGGTAAATTGACCTGGGACGCCATTCCCTTCGATCAGCCGATTCCGTTGATCACGGGCGCCGCGGTGCTGGTCATTATGCTCGCCATCGTGGTCTGGATCATCGTCGCAGGCCATTTGCCGTATCTCTGGCGCGAATGGATTACCAGCGTCGACCACAAGCGGATCGGCGTCATGTATACGCTGCTTGCGATGGTGATGCTGCTGCGCGGGTTTTCCGACGCCATCATGATGCGCAGCCAGCAGGCGGTCGCCTTTCATTCGCAAGGCTATCTGCCTCCCGAACATTACAATCAGATCTTTTCCGCCCACGGCACCATCATGATCTTTTTTGTCGCGATGCCGTTCGTGATCGGGCTGATGAATCTCGTGGTGCCTCTGCAACTCGGCGTCCGCGACGTCGCATTTCCAACCCTGAATTCAGTCGGCTTCTGGCTCACCGCCACCGGCGCGCTGCTGGTGAACATTTCGCTGGTGGTCGGCGAATTCGCGCGGACCGGGTGGTTGCCCTATCCGCCGCTGTCCGAACTGACCTATTCGCCCGGCGTCGGCGTAGACTATTACCTCTGGTCGCTGCAGATTTCCGGAGTAGGTACGCTGGTCGCCGGCATCAACCTGGTGACGACCGTGCTCAAGCTGCGCACGAGGGGCATGAGCTATCTGCGCATGCCGATGTTCTGCTGGACCACGCTGGCTTCAAATCTGTTGATCGTCGCGGCGTTTCCGATTTTGACGGCGACGCTGGCGATGCTGATCCTCGATCGCTACTTCGGCTTCCACTTCTTCACCAACGAAGCCGGCGGCAACGTCATGATGTTCATGAACCTGATCTGGGCCTGGGGTCACCCGGAAGTCTATATACTCGTGCTGCCGGCATTCGGGATTTTCTCCGAAGTGGTTGCGACCTTTTCCGGCAAGCCGCTGTTTGGCTATCGCTCGATGGTGCTCGCCACCATGGCGATTTGCGTCATCTCCTTCATGGTGTGGCTGCATCACTTCTTCACCATGGGCGCGGGGGCGGACGTCAACGCGATCTTTGGCATTGCCAGCATGATCATTGCGATCCCGACCGGTGTGAAGATCTACAACTGGCTGTTCACGATGTATGGCGGGCGAATCCGGTTTGCGACGCCGATGCTGTGGTCGATCGGCTTCATGGTCACCTTCATTCTCGGCGGCCTGACCGGCGTTCTGGTTGCGGTGCCGCCGGCGGATTTCCTGCTCCACAACAGTCTTTTCCTGGTGGCGCATTTTCACAACGTGATCATCGGCGGCGTGTTGTTCGGGGCCTTCGCCGGTTACACCTACTGGTTCCCCAAGGCCTTCGGCTTTCGCCTGCACGAGGGACTTGGCCAGGCGGCATTCTGGTTCTGGCTGATCGGGTTCTATGTCGCGTTCATGCCGATGTATTGGCTCGGATTTCTCGGCATGACGCGCCGCATGCAGCATTACGATGTCGCCGAGTGGCGTCCATGGCTGATGGTGGCATCCGCAGGCGTCGCCGTGATCATGATCGGGATCATCTTTCAAATCGCCCAACTCGTCGTCAGCATTCGTCGTCGCGCTGAACTGCGCGACACGACGGGCGATCCCTGGGATGGACGTTCGCTGGAATGGGCCACAGCCTCGCCGCCGCCGGTCTTCAACTTCGCTGTCATGCCCGATGTCGAGGGACCGGACGCCTATTGGGAGTGGAAGCGGCATGCCCGGCGAGGCGACGGCGGTGGTGGAGAGCCGAACTACCGCGACATCGAAATGCCGCGCAATTCGCCGACCGGCGTCGTCTGCGCGTTCTTTGCGACGATCATGGGCTTTGCGTTGATCTGGCACATCTGGTGGATGGTGCTTCTCGGCGGGATCGGCGCGTTTGCAACCTTTGTGGTGTTCGCCTGGCGCGACCATGACGAGTATGTCATTCCCGCCACCGAAGTGGCCCGCGTCGATCGCGCCTACCGCGAAGGGCGCGCGGCCGGGATGGGGAGCCTGTCGTGACCGACGCAACCGCCGACGATCGCCTCCATCTCCCCGGCGCCAGTCTTTACGACGGGCCGCCGTCGAAGCGGATCGTCACCGGCTACGGCTTCTGGATCTTTCTGCTCAGCGACATGGTGCTGTTCTCCTGCTTCTTCGCAAGCTATGCCGTGCTGCTCGGGCAAACCGCCGGCGGCCCGAACGGAGCCGAGCTGTTCGACCTGAAAAATGTCGCGATCGAAACCGGCTGCCTTCTAACGTCGAGCTTCGCCTGCGGCCTGGCCAGCATTGCCGCCGGCGCCCGCAACCGGCTCTGGTTCCAGGTGTCGATGGCAGTGACCTGCGTGCTGGGCCTTGCGTTTCTATCCATCGAGGGTAACGAGTTTGCGAGCCTGGTCGCCCGCGGCGCGGGTCCATCCCGCAGCGCGTTTCTGTCGGCGTTCTTTTCGCTGGTCGGATGTCACGGCCTGCACGTTTCGGCGGGCATTCTCTGGCTGCTCACCATGATGGCCCAGGTTTTTGCCAAGGGCTTTCGCGCCGACATCCAGCGCCGCTTCCTGTGCTTTGCGCTGTTCTGGCACGCGCTCGATATCATCTGGGTCGCCGTATTTTCCGTCGTCTATCTGCTGGGGAGCGCGCCATGAGCGAACATCAGCTTCATGATTGGCAGGATCACGCTGACCTCGCTCCGGGCGACGAAGAGGAGTTCAGCGTCGGCAAGGCGCTGCTGGGCTACGTCGTGGGTCTGGCGCTGGCCGTGCTTCTGACCGCGACGTCATTTTTTATTGCCGGCACGGACCTCGTCTGGCAACCCAGCATTCCCGTCGCCATCGTCGTGCTCGCGATCGCCCAGATGGGCGTTCACATCGTCTTCTTCCTGCACATCACGACCGGGCCCGACAATGCCAACAACGTCATGGCGCTCGCCTTCGGCCTGTTGATCGTGTTCCTCGTGATCACTGGTTCGCTGTGGATCATGTCGCATCTCAACCACAACATGATGCCCATGGATCAGATCATGCAGATGCAGCGCTGAGCGTCTCCCGCGACCGGAGTTCTCAACAGCGACAATCAGGCGCGCGGGCGCCCGGTGGGTCTCGCGATCAGCCAATCAGCAAGTGACGCAGCGCCAATAGTCTTAAGTGCTTTGATCTCTGCGAAGGGCTCTCCAAAGCGCTTTCTTCAAGAGGTCGAACGCGAGCCTAAGTCCATTGAGTTGCTTGGGCTGTTCTGGAGCCGCGCCCGACAGGCTCAGGCCGAGGTTGCGCGCAAATTCCGCCGTCAGCCGTTTGGCGAGATCGCGCACCAACCCCTCACGCGCGATCTGGGCCAAAAAGCCCCGCAGGCTGTAGCCGATCGAGAGCTCGATACGCGTCGAGGTCCCGTCGTCGAGCGGCAACAGGCGATAGCGGATGTCGCCTTGCGTGGACGAGCGGCTGCGCTGGTCGTTTCCGATGCCGATGATCCGACCCGAGAGCGTAGCCGGATCGTGCTCGATTTTCACTGCGCCGCGGAAATTCGCCGAGATCGGGCCGAGCTTGACGCTGATCTGCCCCTCCGCGCGGTCGGGAGCGGGTGTTGCGGTTAGCACCGCGCCGGGAAGACAGGCCGCAACCCGCTTCACATCGCCGAACATGTCGAAAACCTTGTCAGGCGGAAAGGCGACGGTGAAATCTTCGTCGAAGTTTTTGTCGGGCACGAAATCCGGAACGTGCATCGCTGCACTGTCTTCCGGCCACTCGGCAGCGACAGCGGCCCTCGGTCCTTCCATGCTGGTTGATTTTCGTGGCGCAGCGTTGCCGGACCCGACGGGCCCGAGCTTGTGGCGTCCGGCACCCGCGACCGGCGCGATGCCGCGGCTTCGTCGCGCATCGATCACCGAACGGATCGCGCGCACAATTCCGACATAGCCGGTACAGCGGCACAGGTTGCCGCTCATACCGACGCGGATCGCCCGCTCGTCAGACGTACCGAGACGCAGGACAAGATCGCGGGCCGATATCAACATGCCCGGCGTGCAATAGCCGCACTGAAGTGCGTGCTCACGGCTGAAGGCGGCGCGCAACTCGGTTGCGATCTCGTCGTTATCGAGACCTTCGATCGTGGTGACGTGCGCGCCGTCGCAGGCCGCCGCAAAAGTGATGCACGAGCGTGCGGGCATGTCGTCGAGTAACAGCGTGCAGGCGCCGCATACGCCATGCTCGCAACCCAGGTGCGTCCCCGTCAGGTCGAGCTGCTCGCGCAGGAAATCCGCCAGATGGGTGCGCGGATCAACCGGCTTGTTGACCGCGCGTCCGTTGACGGTGAGACCGATCGTTGTCATGCCGCGGCCTCGTCGATCGCGCGGCGCAGGATCGCGATATGGATGTGCCGGTCGGCGGCGTTCACAATGCCGGCCTTGATCAGGAGAGCATCCGCCGCGCTCGCCACGAACTCGCGTTTGAAGTTGCCGGTGATTTTCCCACCGAACAGCGGCGAGGCGTCGGCCAGAACGATCGGTGGCGCCTCGATCGCGCCGATCACCACGCGCCCGGTTGCCGCTTCCGGATCGATCAGCACGGCGGCAATGGCGTGGGCAAATTCGCCGGGCTTGCGGCAGGCTTTCACGTAACCCCAACGCGCAGAGGCGCGCATCACGGGAACGCGCACCGCCTCGACCAGTTCGTTTTCTGCAAGCGCTGACTCCAGCGCGCCGGTCATGAAATCTTCGATCGCGAGGTCGCGATGGCCGGCGGGACTTCGCAAACGAACCTTGGCGCCAAGCGCCGGCAAGGCCGAAACCCAATCCGCCGCCGGATCAGCATGAGAAAGCGAACCGCCGATCGTGCCACGGTTGCGGACGGCGCGGTAAGCGATCCCGCCCGCGACCCGCCGCATCGCATCGTGGGTGACATCGGGAATCCGCCCGTCCTCGATATCGCCATGCGTCACGCAGGCGCCGATCACGAGTTCGTCGCCGCTTCGTTCGGCATGCTTGAGTTCGCCGAGCCCGGTAATATCGATGATCAGATCAGGCTGGACCAGGCGAAGGTTGAGCATCGGACCGAGCGATTGGCCGCCGGCCATGATCTTCGCGGCGCCCTTGGCTTCATCCATCAGGGCGATGGCCGCATCCAGGCTTGCCGGCCGCTCATAGGCGAAGGGGGCGGCTTTCATGCGAGCCGGCTTTCCGAGCCGCGCGCCTTCAGCACGGATTCGACCAGCCGGCGCGGCGAGATCGGCGAATGCAGAAGTTTGACGCCAAGCGGCCGCAGCGCGTCGTTCACGGCATTGGTAATCGCCGCCGGTGGCGCAATGGCGCCGCCTTCGCCGATCCCCTTGACGCCGAACATGGTGTAAGGCGACGGCGTCTCCATGTGATCGAGGCGCGGCTCGGGGACTTCCGTCGGCCCCGGCAGCAAGTAATCCGCCAACGTCGTGGCGAGCGGCTGGCCGGCGGCGTCGAACGGCATCTCCTCGTAGAGCGCGGTTCCGATGCCTTGGGCGAGACCGCCGAAGATCTGGCCATCAACGACCATAGGATTGAGCAGCACGCCGCCGTCTTCGACGATCACGTAATCCAGTATCTCGATGTCGCCGAGGTCGGGATCGACAGCGACCGTCACCGCGTGCACCGCATAGCTGAAGGTGCCGCTGTCGCGCTGCGGCTTGTAGCCGCCGGTCGCTTCCAATCCGGCGGGATCGACATCGGGCGGCAAATCCTGTGGCCGCCGGTACCAGGTGTGCGCGATCTCGGACAGGCCGATGCTGCTGTTTGGTCCGCAGACGCGTCCGTCGCGCAAGATCACGGATGCCGGATCGAGTTGCAGCAGTTTGGCGCCGATACGTTTGGCGCGTTCGGCAATGATCTCGCAGGCGGTGCCGACCGCGCCGCCGGCCATCACCGCCGCGCGACCCCCAGGTTCCGGTCGAATAGGGCGTCATCGCGGTATCGCCGTGGATGACGCGGATTTTCGCGGTGTCGATGCCGAGAATCTGGTTGGCGACCTGGGCCAGCGTCGTCTCCATGCTTTGGCCGTGCGACTGCACGCCGACCCGCAGCTCCAGCCCGCCGTCGGGCGTCATGCGCGCGGTGGCCTGCTCGTGGCCGGGCACCATGGGAATGCCCCAGCCGGAGTAGACCGACGTGCCGTGCGCAGCCTGTTCGCAATAGACGGACATTCCGAAGCCGATCAGCCGCCCGTCCGGCTCTCCGGTCTTCTGTCGCTCGCGGATCGCGGCGACGTCGACCGCCTCAAGCATACGCCGCATGGCTTCCGGATAGTCGCCGCTGTCGAAATGCTTCTTGGTGATGTTCTCGAACGGCATTTCCTCGGGGGCAACCAGATTACGTATCCGCACCTCATGAGGCTCTAACCCCGCTTCCACGGCAACCGCGTCCAGCATGAGCTCAAGCGCAAAACAGACGCCGGTTCGCGCCACGCCGCGATACGGCAGAATCGGGCACTTATTCGTCGCCGCCGAATAGGTGCGGCAGCGATAGGCCGGCATTCGATAGGGGCCCGGCAAAATGCTGACGACCTGCGCGGCTTCGAGGCAGGCCGAAAAGGGATAGGACGAGTAGGCGCCGGAATCGACGGTTGCCTCGCAATCGATGCCGCGCAGTCTGCCGTCGCGATCGGCATAGACGGTGATCTTGTAGTGATGCTCGCGGCAATTGGAACTGGCGCTCAAATGCTCGCGCCGATCCTCGATCCAGCGGACGGTCATTCCTTTATAGAGAGCGAGCCAGGAAAGGCAGACTTCTTCCGGCAGCAGAATTCCTTTATGCCCGAAGCCGCCGCCGATATCGGGCGACACGACGCGAATGCGTCCCTGCTCGATGCCGAGCGTGTCGGAGAGTCCGTTGCGCACGATGTGCGGCATCTGCGCGCCGGTGTAGAGCGTGAGCTGGTCGAGCCTGTGATCGAAGGTGGCGACGACACCGCGGCCCTCGAGCGGCGACATGCATTGGCGCGCGGTCGAGATTTCATGGCTGACCTTGATCGGCGCATCGAACGCTTGCGTGATGTCGACCTCGAAGAAACTTTCGAGGAAGACATTGTCGCCCCAGTGCTCGTGAACCAGCGCGCTGCCGGGTTCGCGCGCTTTTCGCATATCGTAAACGGCGGGTAACGGCTCGAGGTCGAGCGTGACTGCGGCGGCGATGTCTTCGGCCTCGGCCCGCGTCTCCGCCACGCACATTGCCACCATCTCACCGACATGGCGGACCTTGCCGGTCGCGAGCACCGACTGCTCGGAGACCTTGAAACCGGGCAGCGCCGTTACCGCGCGGATCGGCTTCACATTGGTCAGATCATCTGCCGTGAAGACAACGTCACGATAGCGCTCTGGAATATGAATGGCCTTTATCCGGGCATGCGCCAACGGGCTGCGAACGAAGGCAACATCCTGCAGGCCCGGCAATCTGATATCGGCAACGAACTGGCCACGGCCGCGCAGAAAGCGGTCATCCTCCTTGCGGAGGAGCCGGGCGCCAACGCCCTGTCCAGTTTCCGCCGTCGCGGTTGAATCAGGCGCAGGCCCGTGTTCGACGGATGCCATCCCCTTTGCCGTTCCCTTGCCTTGGAGCTAGCCGCGGAGGGCTAAGCGGCCACCGCGCGCGGCAGGATCGGGGCGATGGCATCATAACGGATGCCCGCCCGCAAGCAGAACGCGGGCTGCAACAGACGGTCGGCAACCACTTCCGTCTTTTCATTGTCGCGCAGGATGTACCGGCCGCGCTTCTCGTCCAGCACTGTGACGTCGGCATCGACTCCGGAGCGTAGCGTGCCGATTTCGCTGGAAAGCCCGAGCATTTCCGCCGGATGCGAGGTCACCATCGGAACGACCTGCTCGAGCGTCAGCCCCAGCGCCATCATCGAACTCATGGCTTGCACCAGGCTGAACTTGGCCTGTCCTGCGAACGGATGATTCTCGTCATCGGCCGCTTCGTCAGGTGTTCCCGCGGGCGCCGGAATGTGGGTGTTATAGCCGTGAATATCGGCGCCCAGCGTGGTCGGCATGATGCCGGCGGCGATCGCCTTGCGGGCAAGACGATAAGAGAAATGACTGCCATGGCCGACATCGACCTTCAGCCCCTTGTCGAGGGCGGCCTGGATGACGGGATGCACCTCGCCCTCGCGGTTGACGAAGCCACCGGGGTGACGCGTGAACGGATGGGCGAGAACGTCGCCGGCGCGCAGCAGTGGAATCACGCGCTCGAGGATGGTATCGACGTCCTCGCCGTTGGTGCCGCTGGCCGGCAGTCCCCAGAGTTGACCGAAATGAACATAAACCGGCAAATCGGCGCGGCGTCCGATCTCGGCCGCCATTTCGATGACGCGAATGCCCCAGCGGGCAAAACCGCCGATTTCAGCGTGGGCCTTGATGCCGCGAACGAGGTCGCGGTTGGCGGTCGCCGACTTCACCGTGGCGTCGATGTCAACGCATTCGGGACTATAAAGGTTGGGGTAATAATGTCCTTCCAGCCCACCGACCAGATAGGCGGACAGAAAGGCCAGCGTGCGCGACTTCGCCTGTTCGACAATGAAATGCCGGAAGCCCGGCAGGGTCATGCAGGACGGGCCACCCTGATCGACCAGGGTGGTCACCCCGGATTGGACGCCCACCATGTCGGCATTCACGCCGAAGCGGCCGGTGACATATTGATAGACATGGGCGTGGGTATCGATTAGCCCCGGCAAGACGATCTTGTCGGTGACGTCGATGACTTCCCTGGCGCTGGTCGGAAGGATATCGGATTGAACCGCGGCGATCTTGCCGTTACGAATCGCCACGTCTTTCAGGCCGTCGATCCCTGCGGCCGGATCGATCACGCGGCCCCCGCGCAGGAGCAGGTCGAAGCTGGTGTTCACGGACATGGCTGATATCCTCTTCCAGAGCCGGTTTTATTGTCGATTATAGAGCCGGCCGAATGCGAAGTACACTTCGTATTTTGCATACAGGCGTTTTGAATAGAGCAGCATTCGTACCATAGGCTGCATCAAAAGGGTGCAGCGAGAGCGAGGCCATGGCGAGCAGAAACGGGAAAACAGTACAGCGGCGCAATGGCGCCTGGCCGCTGGAAAAGCGGCCGGGATTTCTGATTCGGCGACTGCACCAGATCCACGTCGCGTTGTTTCAAAAAAAGTGCGCCGCGTTTGATCTGACGCCGCTGCAATACAGCCTTCTGACCGCACTGGCCCGATGTGGAACCGCCGATCAGACCACCTTGGCGGCGGAAGTCATGCTCGACCGCACCACCACGACAGGCGCACTTAAGCGCTTGCAATCCCGCAAATTTATCGAACGAACCGTACATAGCCGGGATCGTCGGGCGCAGATGTGCCGGCTGACCAAATCCGGTCTACGTCTGTTACGGCAGATCGAGGCCTCGGCGCGTGCAGCGCATCATGAGACGCTGGAAGGTCTTAGCAAGGCTGAGCAAAAGCGGTTCATCACGATGATGCAGAAGGTCGTGGCCGCACGCACCACAGAGGAAGAAACCGCAGCAATACCGGACTGATGGGCCGCGACGGCCGGGCGGGCGACTATAATCTGTGCAATCTGCCTGAAAAGCCATCGTTCGGGCCAACGCGCTTCGGGGGCGGACCGCGGCTAACGCGTAATTGCGAAGTACACTTCGCATTTTGGCAGATATGACAGGGACGCTGCGGCGGCGATTCCTCGCCAGACAGAGGGACTTGGCGCCAGAAGTCCGGTTTGAGGGCGGGGGGAAGCCTGACGCCGCCGAGCTGCCCTCCATTTGGCATGTCCTTTGCTCCTTATTTCCTCATTGAGTTGGCGGCTAGGGTTCCGCATCGCGCGTTCGCGATGGCTGGTCCGAGAGCCGCCGCCTGGGCGGGAGAAATCCGCGCAGACCACGGCGGGATAAAATCCCGGGAGACCTCAGTAGCCTTGGTTTGGCGCTGCGCAGGTCGGTGCCAATTTCCAGGATTTTGAAGCGGTGTGGAGTTGGTGATGAACTGCCTCAGGTCTCGACCCATGGTGCCGAAACTTCTCGTCGGCAAAGTTATCAACCGCACCAAGGATCGCCCTCATCGTACGGGGCTGCGCTGATGTCCGGGACTGCGGACATGTTGGCGCGCCGCTTTGGCGATAGCGGTCCCTCGGCCGAGGGCGCCGAAGACAATGAGTTGGTCCGCCGCGTTCTCGCCCGCAAGACGGTGCGCCGCTACAGCGAGAAGATGCCGAGCGAGGAATTGCTGGATCTCCTGACCGCTTGCGCGTTGAGCGCATCAGCCAAGTCGGACTTTCAGCAGGCGTCTATTCTGCGTCTGCGCGATCCCGAGAAGCGGGCCGCGATCGGCGCGTTGTTCCCGAGCATGCCGTGGATCGGCAATGCGCCGGTCTTCTTCGTATTTCTTGGCGACGCAAGGCGGCTTGATCGTATCGGAAAATTGCGCGGCAAGCCGGTCGACAACTCCACGCTCGAAGGCTTCTTCAACGCGAGCATCGATGCGGCACTCGCGATGCAGACCATGATCCTCTGCGCCGAATCGAGCGGGCTCGGGGTCTGCCCGATCAGCGTCATCCGCAACGAGATCGACAAGGTCGCCGAAATTCTGGCTCTGCCTGACCTCGTCTTTCCGGTCGCGGGACTTTGCATGGGTTATCCAGCGGCTGAGGGGTTTGTCAGCCTGCGCCTTCCACGTGCGGTGACGACGCACACCGACCGTTACGATGACAGCGCGCTGGCGTCCTCGATCGACGACTACGACCGTCGTCGTGATGCGATCCACGCCATTCCGAAAGACCAGCAGCGGTCCAATGCCGAGTTCGGCGAGGCCGCCTTTTACGGCTGGTCCGAAGACAAGGCCCGCCAGGCCGCCAAGGCCGAAGGCGCGGCGTTTCCGCCTTATCTGCGATCTCACGGATTTACGTTCGATTGATTGGCCACCACAAAGGGAGACCCTCGATGACGACCGTTTCGATTATCCGCAATTCAATGTCCAGACGTCTTGCGCTGGGTCTGGCCGCCGCTTTGCTCGCAACGCCCGCTCTGTTTGGCGGTGCGCAGGCCGGAAGCATGGACGAAATCAAGACCCGCGGCCTGATCGTTGCCACCGAAGACGATTTCCGTCCCTTCGAATTCGTCAAGGACGGCAAGGCGACGGGCTTCGACAACGAACTGATCGAAGACATGCGTAAATCCGCGCCGTTCGAGATCAAGCAGCAGATCCTGCCCTGGACCGGCATTCTCGCCGGCGTCAGCACCGGCAAATACGACGCTGCCATCACGGCGGTCATCATCACCAAGGAAAGACTGGCGTCGCTCGAATTCACGAGCCCGATTGCCGACGCAACCCACTTTTACCTCAAGCGCAAGGGCGACAAGAGCATCTCCTCGATCAAGGATCTGAACGGCAAGACGGTCGGTGTGCAGGCCGGCAGTGCCATGCTGGCGCGGTTGCCGGAACTCAGCGCCATGCTGGAGAAAGAGGGTGGAAAGCTCGGCAAGGTCGTCGAATACACCTCCTATCCGGAAGCCTATCAGGATCTCGCGCTCGGCCGTGTCGATTACGTCGTCAACACCGTGATCAACCTGCAGACGCTGGTCGTCGAAAAACCCGGCACGTTTGAATTGGGTCAGGCTGTCTCCGGCAAATCGTACCCGGCCTGGGCCGTCGCCAAGGGCAATACCGAGCTGCTCAATTTCCTGAACGGCTTTATTGCCAAGGAAAAGGAAAGCGGCCGCTTTGCCGAGTTGCAGAAGAAGTGGTTCGGCGATTCCTTTCCGAATCTGCCGACGAAGTGGGACCCCGAGTTCTAATCCAAGGTTCGGCTGATCGGTCATGAGCTGGGGCGATCTGCTGGCCATTCTTCAGGGTGCCGTCGTGACAGTGACGCTGTCATTCGCCGGCATCCTGATTGGCTCGCCAATCGGCCTCGCCTTGGCGGTCGTGCGTTGGGCCGATGTGCCGATCGCTGCGCGTGTCGTGGCCGTCTATGTCAGTATCCTGCGCGCGACACCGCTGGTGACGCTGCTTCTCCTGCTGTTCTTTGCGCTGCCCAATATCGGGATCGCGGTCGACCCGATCTCGGCTGCGATTCTCGGTCTGGTCATGAGTACCGCCGCATTCAACTGCGAAGTCTGGCGCGCGTCGCTGATGAATTTTCCGAAAGACCAATACGAGGCGGCACAGTCGGTCGGTATGAACGCAACCCTCAGATTCCGCCGGATCTTGCTGCCGCAAATCGCACGGGCCAGCCTTCCCGGCCTCGTCAACGAGATGTCGCTGTTGATCAAGGTGACGCCAGCACTCGCGGTGGTCGGCGTGGTCGATATCACGCGGGCGGCGGTACGGATCGGCGCCGAGACCTACGATCCGCTGCCGCCTTTCCTGGTCGCGATCGCGCTCTATGCGCCGATCGTGTTCCTGCTGGTTTTGCTGCAACGCTGGATCGAACGACGTCAGATCAGGGTTGAAGCGGCATGATCCATGATTTCGGCATCGTCTGGAGCGAGCGCAGCCTGCTGCTAAGCGGGCTTGGCAATACCGCCATCCTGTCGGTGCTGTCGGCTGTCACGGCGTTGCTGATCGGATTTATCCTGACGCCGGCGCTGATGTCGAAGCGTGCCTGGCTCGCCTGGACGGTACGCAGCTTTGTCGACGGCATGCGCTGCCTGCCGTTCCTGCTGCTAGCCTATGTCGTCTATTATGGCTTGCCGTCGCTCGGGCTTCGGCTGGACAACTGGACTTCCGGGCTTGCGGCGCTGACGATCTACAACGCGGCCTACATGGCCGAAATCCTGCGCGGGGCCTGGGCTGCGCAGCCGCGCGAGCCGATCGAGGCCGGCGTCGCCTTCGGGTTTTCGAACCTTTCGCTGTTTCGTCGTATTGTCCTGCCACCCTTGTTGCTTGCGGCGGGGCCGGTGATCGGCAATCAGATGATCCAGATCGTCAAGGACAGCGCCTTTCTGACCATCATCGCGTTGCCTGAACTGACCCATGCGGCGGCCTCCATTCAATCGCGGCATTATGTTCCGTTTGCAGCTTTCATCACCGCAGTGTTCCTCTATTGGGGCCTGTGTCTCATCATCGAGGCAGGCGTAAGCACGATCGACCGCATGGCGGCGACAAGACGCTAGTGGAGGGTGCGAATGTTAGAATCGGACCACCAGGAGCCGTGATGCGAGACGTCACCAAAGTTCTCGACGTGGTCGGAATATCCAAGCGTTTCGGCGATCTCGAAGTGCTGCGCGACATCAGTTTCCAGGTTCAGAAGGGCGAGACCGTCTGCGTGCTGGGCCCCTCGGGCTCCGGCAAGTCGACGCTGTTGCGCTGTATCAACTGGCTTGAACGCCCGGATGCCGGCCAAATCTATCTCAACGGCAAGGAGGTCGGCATCACCGGTGGCGGCGTCGTCATGGGCGACCGAGAGCTGTCGCAGATCCGGACCCATATCGGCATGGTGTTTCAGCATTTCGCGCTCTGGCCGCATCTAACGGTGCTGCAAAACCTGATGGAAGCGCCGATCCAGGTGCAGAGGCGGCCCAAGGCCGAGGTGAGAGAGGAAGCGCTGGCGTTGTTGGCCAAGGTCGGCCTCAGCGACAAGCGTGACGTTTTCCCGGCCAAGCTCTCAGGCGGGCAAAAGCAGCGCGTCGGCATTGCGCGGGCGTTGGCGATGCGGCCGGACCTGCTGCTGTTCGACGAACCGACCAGTGCGCTCGATCCGGAATTGGTTGGCGAGGTCCTGGTCGTGATGCGGGAACTTGCGCGCGAAGGCATGACCATGGTGATCGTGACCCACGAGATGGGTTTTGCGCGTGAAGCCGCCACGCGGGTGCTGTTTCTGGATCATGGGCGTGTGGTCGAGACGGGACCACCAGAGCAATTTTTCTCCAATCCCGAAACCGACCGCGCGCGCCAGTTCATTCAGCGATATGCCGGAGAGACCGCCAGCGGCAGGCGTTGAATAAAAGCCTGCGAGGGAGTTCGCGAATGGATCCGATTTTTCACTTTCTACCCGACGCGCCAAAACCGGTCGCGCCTTACAGCCACGCGGTCGAAGCAGGCCCCTTTGTATTCGTGACGGGACAATTGGCGACCGATCCGGACGATGATTCGACCCCGATTCCGCACGGTATCGAGGCGCAGACCCGCAAAGTCATGGACAATCTGGCGCGCGTGCTCAGAGGATGCGGGATGTCCTTTGCCAACGCTGTGTTTGTCCGGATCTATCTCACCGATTTCAAGCGCGACTATGCACCGATGAACGCCATCTTCTCGAGCTATTTCACCGACGGCCGCCGCCCCGGCCGAACGACCGTGGGCGTCACCGATCTCGCTCGCGGCGGCATTGTCGAGATCGATCTGATCGCGTTTAGACCGTGAGGGGACCCATGGAAAATCTGATTGAAATTCCGGCGCGGCGCGGCAAGGCCGCTTTCGTCTCGGCGGGTCCACTTGTGAGCCTCGGCAATACCCATGGCGAACAGGTCGTCGACACCTGGGCCTTCAACCGGACCGACCTTGGCGAGTTCATGTCGAATGAACATACCCGCGCCCATAGCCTGCATCTGGTGCCGAAGCCCGGCGACGTGCTGCGCACCAACAAGCGGCGGCCGATCCTGACCTTGATGGAAGATACTTCAGGCGGTGTTCACGACACGCTGATCGCCGCCTGCGACCGCTATCGCTACGCGTTTCTCGGCGTCGAGGGCCACCACGACAACTGCACGGATAATCTCTTTGCCGGCATGGCCGAACTTGGCCTGGTGCCGCCGGAGGTGCCGAGCCCGCTCAACCTGTTCATGAATATTCCCTGGGACAAGGAGGGGACGCTGGGTTTCGCGGCGCCGCCACGGCCGGTGCCGGGTGGTTACGTCCGCCTGCGCGCGGAGATGGATCTCGTCATCGCCTTCTCGGCCTGCCCGCAAGACATCCTGCCGATCAACGGCAAGGCGGGAAAGCCGGTCGAGGCTCATTTCACGGTTAGCGGATAGCATTTCGGAGCAGATCAAAGATGGCCCAGACCCGAGAGCAGATTGCCGAAAACCGGCGCCGCTACGATGAACTTCGCGCCGCGGGGCAGGAGTTGACGCCGAAGGGATTGCCGGAGCCAACCGCGCTCAACGGCGCGCCGATTGCGCCCGATGCGGTAATCCACCGCGAGACGGTGCCGTTCGGCTGGTACACCACCTTGCTCCTGCGCCGGGGTGAGGCGCTGCGGATCATCGATGATGCGGGCCGGGCCAGCGTATCGCTGCTGGCGTGGCGTGAGGAGGATCCGTCCGAGCGGATCAATTGCGCCGACACCATCAAGGTGCAGTGGAGTGCCGCGATCTCGAAAGGCCGCGTGATCCTGTCCGATATGGGGCGCGCAGCGTTTTCACTGATCGAGGACACCTGCGGGTCGCACGATCTTCTGGTCGGCGGCTCGACGCCTGCTTCTGTGCTTGCCTCGTCTGGTGTGAGCGGGCGCAATACGCAAGAAAACTTTCTGGCGGCCGTCTCCAAGATCGGGCTCGGCGTTCGCGACATTTCGCCGTGCATCACATTTTTCGCGCCGGTCGCGCTCGACGATGCGGGACGCTTTCTTTGGAAAGAGGGTCGCAAGCGCGCGGGCGATTTTGTCGACCTGCGCGCGGAAATGAATCTGATCGTCGCGGCTTCCAATTGTGCGCACCCGCTCAATCCATCGCAATCTGCCGGCGGCACCACTACGCTGATCAAGCATCGCGTGCCGGCAGCGAGCCGGGACGACCTGTGCCGAACGGCCTCGCCGGAGGCCATGCGCGCCTTCGCCTTTACGGACCGGCTCTACGCTTAAAGGAGAATTGTCGCATGACCGATGCCGCTATTTCGGATTTGACCTATGCTTTCGACATCCCCTCGGAACGGCCGTGGTCGCGCGTGCTGAAAAAAGGGCAGACACTGCGGATCATCGACAGCGAGGGCCAGCAGGCGGTCGATGCCTTGCTCTATTGCGCCGACGATCTGGCCGAGCGTTACTCTTCGCAGGATACGCTGCGTGTTCAGGGCTCCGCCTACATCGAACTCGGGACGCGGCTGATTTCCAACAAGGGCCGCGTGATGGCGAGCATCACCGCCGATTCCTGCGGCCGGCACGATACGTCGGCGGGTTGCTGCTCCTGTGAAAGCAATGCGGTCCGGTTTGGCGAGCCGACAAAATACCAGCACGCCTGCCGCGAGAATTTCATTCTCGAACTGTCGAAACACGGTCTCACCAAGCGCGACATCGTTTCCAACCTGAATTTCTTCATGAATGTGCCGATCGACCCTTCCGGAAATTTCACGGTGGTCGATGGAATCTCCGCACCGGGCAATCATGTCGATGTCACGGCGGAAATCGACGTGCTGTTCGTGATTTCAAACTGCCCGCAGGTGAACAATCCCTGCAACGGCTTCAATCCGACCCCGATCCGGGTCGAGATCCGCGACGCGCCAGGAATGTAGTTCGGCGAGGGTTGTTCGACTGGGATCGTAATTCGATCTTAACCTTGCCGTTTAGGATTTCCGTAAAAGGTTATACGTTATTCGTCGCTAGGGCCCATTCGGTTCTGATTGAATCAGAACCGGGCTCTAGTTTTTCTTTGACGCGTTTTCTTCACGCGAACCGGTTTCCACTTCGCTCGAAAACGCTATAGCTACGCTGCGAGAGAAGCCCGCACGTTATCTATCCAGAACGGTTTGCTTGGACAGAATAACGGGACGGGACGCTAGCCGTGAATATTATCTCCAGATTTTTGAAGGACGAAACCGCGGCCACGGCCATCGAGTATGGCCTGATTGCAGCCGGCATTTCCCTTGCGATCCTTACGGCGGTGAATGGACTGGGCTCCAGGCTCAATACCAAATTCACCGCGATCAACACCTCGTTGAAGTAAGTTTCTGGCGCGCCGTTCTCAGCGGCGTGCGCAGAATACAGACCCCTGCCTGCCCGTGCAGGCTTCCCCCACTTGCGCCGCGCGGGCGGGGGTCTGTCAATTTTCAAGGCGGCGCTGAAGAACGCTTGCGAAGGCGTCGCTGAGCGCAGCGCGCAGACCATAGTTAACACCGCGGTAACACCGCGCAGAAAGTTGCTTCGAACGGCGAAACGGCGTTGCAAGTTCATGTCGCTATGATGCGTCGATAACGGTGGGCCAAACACCTCATCGATCGCCAAACACGAATAGACCGGGGAAAACCATGCGCGGGCTGTTTCTGACTTCATCTGTTGTCTTGATGCTTTCGTTCGCATCCAACGTTGCCGGCGCGGGCTCGCGCATCATCGAGGTCGCGCCTGCGGAGGTGCCGGCCGGATTCGAGACTTACAAGGGTTACATCTACGACCTGTCTGAAAACGTCGACCGAAAGGACAAGGCGGCGATCACCGATCTTCTGCAGAAGCAGCTCGACATCGTCGAGAACGCCGGCCTTAGCCCGAAGGTGATGCAATTCTTCCACACGGTGCCGATCATCGCCAGCGAGATGGGCTGCACCGACCTCGGACCGCCGATCGCCTGCTATAGTTCGATGCGTCAGGAAACGTCCGCGCGCGACCACACCTTCACGGTCTGGGACCCCAAGACCATGAGCTGGAGCAACCCGAATTTCGTTGACCTGGCGGCCGACGCCGGAACCGGCGTCATCAGGTTCCGCCCGAACATGCTGAAATATGCAGAGGACCCGGTCATCCTGCACGAGATGATGCATGCCTATCACAACAAGCTGGTAGGCAGCGGATTCGAAAATCTCGGCATCAAGGCCATGTACGCCAAAGCCGTGAGCCAGAACGTCTTCCCCAAGGACGACTATGTGATGACGAACGCGCACGAGTTCTTCGCGGTGACCGCAAGCGTTTTCCTGGCCGGCAAAGGAACCATCTCCGAGCCGAAGACCCGCGCGGCGCTGAAGGAAAAGATGCCGAAATATTACAAGTTCCTGGTCGAGCTGTTCGGGTTTGATCCCGAACCGTCGAGCACGCCGGTGGCGGAGAGCACCACCCCGCCACCGTCCGACGCGATGGCGCCCGGCGGTACCTGATTATCTACCAGTCGGCGCCGGATCCTCCGGCGCCGATTTTGTTTATTCAATTTTGATACCGGCCGACTTGACGACCTTCTCCCACTTCTCCGTCTCCGCCTTGATCATCGCGCCAAAATCGTCCGGCATGGTGATCAGCGGTTCGCCGCCGAGCTCGATCAGCCGCTTCCTGGTCTCGGGTTCGGCCAGCACCGCATTGATTTCCTTATTCAGCTTGGCGATCACCTCCGGCGGTGTCTTCGCCGGCGCGCCCATCCCGAACAGTGCACTGGCTTCATAGCCGGGAACCGTCTCGCCCACCGTCGGCACATCGGGCAGCTCCGGCGAACGTTTCTCGGTGGTCACGGCCAGCGCCCGCAGCTCGCCGCCGCGAATGTGCCCGATGATCGAGGGCATGTTGTCGAACATCACCTGGACGCGGTTGCTGATCAGGTCGGTGGTTGCAGGCGCAGCGCCCTTATAGGCCACATGCAGCATCTTTGCGCCCGTCATGGCCATGAACAACTCGCCCGACAGATGCACCGAGGTCCCGTTGCCCGATGATGCCAGGTTCACCTTGCCGGGATTGGCCTTCACGTAGGCGATGAATTCGGCGACGGTTTTTGCGGGCACATCCTTGGGCACCGTCATCACGTTCGGCACGCGAAGAAATGTGGCGACCGGTGCGATATCGCGGATGAAATTGAAGTTGAGATTGGCGTAGAGAGAAGTGTTGATGAAATTGGCAGGGTTCACCAGCAGCACCGTGTAGCCGTCGGGATCGGCTCGCACGACGGTTTCGGTGCCGATGTTGTTGCCGGCACCGGGCTTGTTCTCGATGATGAATTGCTGGCCGAGCCGCTCCGACAGCCGCTGTCCGATCAGGCGCGCGATGATGTCGGTGGAACCGCCGGCCGGATATCCGACCACAAACCGGACGGGGCGCGTGGGGTAATCGAGGGCAGATGCCGGGTTTGTTGGTGCGGCCAGCGCGCAAAGACCAAATGCCAACAGAGCTATCGTAGTGCGGCGTGAGGCCATGCGTTTTCTCCCTCTCGTCTCTTATTGAACGGGCACAGTCCGTCGTTGTAACAAACAAAGTCTGGGGCGGCCAGCGCTGCGCCACTACGACGAAAGGACTGTTATATGCCGGTGAAGGTCAACGCACTCGATCATATCGTGATCAATGTCGCGGACGTGACGCGCAGCGTCGACTGGTATCGGAAGGTGCTGGGCATGGAGGTCAACGTGTTCGATCCCGGCCACGGCAAGCCGGTCAGGACATCGCTGATGTTCGGCCGCCAGAAGATCAATGTGCGGCCGCGCGGCGCCGACAAGGTCGAATGGTTCACCGCCGATCACGAAATGCCCGGCAGCGATGACCTGTGCTTCCTCACCGAGAGCACGCCGGAAGAGGTGGTGGCGCATCTCAAGAGGTGTGGCGTGGCGATCGAGGAAGGCCCGGTGACAAAGCAGGGCGCGCGGGGTGCCATACGATCGGTCTATTGCCGCGACCCCGACGGCAGCCTGATCGAGATTTCATCGTATGAGGGCTAGCGCGTACTCATAATGGCGCCGCGCGGCTACGGCGTTGAGTTCGCTGTGGACATGAGATGGTACAAAACAGGAATTGGTCAAAACTCTGGGGAGGGCCAGAGCTTAAAACCGTACTTTACCAGATACGGCAAGCGAGAGAGTAGCGTTGCACGTCGGGATTCGACGGCTCGTGCAAGGCGATCTGGATCACGTCGCCGACATTGCCATTAAAGGAAACGCAATTACCAAGATCGATTTCAAAAACGTTTGGCAAGTTTTCTGCGCTCCTGTCTTCGACGCGCATCGAGACGATCGTATGCGAGCATTTCCTCGAGACCGGCATAACACGCGCGGAAAAGACTCTCGCTCCATCTTGTGGTCTATCGCATGTCTTAAAGAAACCTAGCGCCCGACATTGAACCCGGGGAGGGCAGCCGCTTTCCTGCGCGAAGGCCGAGAGAGGTTGAACAAACGCCACTAACGCGAGGAGGAATATGAGCGAGGTGCTACGAAACATCTCTTAAACCTGTGGAGGCCCAGTATTCAGGATGGGTAGGGCGAAGCGATACCCATCGGTCGATGTCCTGACGTGAGATGGGTTCGCTAATTTCTCGGCCATCCTACGGCACCAATCGCGTCAAAGGGGAACAACTGGGGCAAACTCGCCTCAATACGCGCCCAGCGTCACCGGGCGGAAGGCGACCAAAAGATGCTGGTCGAGCTTGCCTTCCATCTTCTCCATGATCTGGAAGGCCCTGGCGTGGGTAAAGGGGATCCGGTAGGGACGCGATTCCACCAGGGCTGCGTAGATGTCGACGATCGTCGTCAGCCGTACGATGTCGCTGATTTCCTCGGCACGCAGGCCGTCGGGATAGCCGGTGCCGTCGAGGAACTCATGGTGGTGCAGCACGACGTCCAGCATCTCGGGCGGATAGCCGCCCTGGGCCGCCAGCGCCTCGAAGCCGAGACGCGGGTGTTTACGCATCTCGTTCTTTTCCTCCTCGTTGTGCAGGCCGGGTTTGTCGAGGATCGCCGTCGGAATGAACGCCTTGCCAACGTCATGCAGAAGTGCTGCCCGCACCAGGCGGCGCTGGTCGTCCTCGCGCATGCCCAGATGCTGCGCGAAGGCAACGGCAAAGCCGGTCACGAACAGGCAGTGGCGAAAGCTGTCGGCGTGATGGCAGCCGACCGCCGTCAACCATTCCCGCAGTGAAGAGTGTTTGAGCGCCTTGAGAATCCTGTTTTCGGCCTGCACGACATCGCTGAACTTCAGCGGCTCGCCTGCCGGAAGCTTGTGGAAAATCTTGATCATCACCTCATGGGCGGCGGCGACACCCCGGTTCAGGGTCTTGCCGCGCTCGCTCGCATCGTAACTGTTGCTGTCGGGGAAGGCGGCGCGGATGCGCTGCAGAATTCCGGCTGCATCGAAGGGACGGGCGATCGTGTCGGTCGCACCCAGCGCCCAGGCCTGCATCGAGCCGTGATGCAGCGCGTCGGCCAGCACGAACAGGCGTGGCATGGTGCGATAGGATTCATGCTGCAGCTTGTTGCGAACCCGCTGCACGCTCTCGGCGGAGCGCAGATTGATATCGACCACGATGCCGGAGATCTGATCGGCCGGCGTGTCGGGTAAATCCGACGTCGACACGGTATGCACTTCACTGACCGATTGAAGGATACGCTCCAACTCGCGACTTTTGTCGTGGTTGTCGGAAGCCAGCAGCAGGCGGCGCTTGTTCGAATGGGCTGGGGCTGACATGGACCCTCTTGGTCGGTGCGGACGATTGGGGCGCAACCTAACCTAGAAGACATTCCCCGAGGCTTAAGAGAGATCGTGAACGCGGAGCTTTTGCGAAAGGTAAAATTTGAAATGACTGGATTTCGGCGTGAAAAAAACCGCCGGAGGAAACCCTCCGGCGGCGGATATTTGTCGTTGATTTGAAGGCGCTTAGGCCTTCATCGCGGCCTTGATCGCATCTGGGGTAATCGGCAGCGAGCGCACGCGCGCGCCAGAGGCGTTGAAGATCGCGTTGGCCAGAGCCGGCGCGATCACGGTCACCGCCGGTTCTCCGACGCCGGTGGCATGCTCGCCATTGGCGATCACGCTCACGGCGACTTCCGGCGTCTGGCTCATCCGCAACGGAGTGTAGGTATCGAAATTGGTTTGCTCGATACCGCCATCCTTCAGCGTCGCCTTTTCGTACAACGCAAGCGACAGTCCCCACAGCGCCGCGCCTTCGACTTGGGCGCGGATATTGTCGGGATGCACCTGTGTGCCGACGTCGGTGGCCACCGTCAGTTTCTTGACCTTGACCTCGCCGCTCGGCGCGACCGCCACATGGGCAGCGCAGGCGGTGAAGCTTGCCGTTGCTCTTTCCTGCGACGATACGCAGGCGATGCCTATGCCCTCGCCCTTCGGCAGTTCCTTGGTGCCGTAGCCGGCCAGGCCCATCGCGGCGAGCAGCGTGTTACGCAGCCGCTGCGCGCCGCCGTTGTTGGCGCCCTTGCCGTCGAGCATATCGATCCGGAATTGAGCCGGATCCTTGCCCGCCGCATGCGCCAATTCGTCGACCATGCTTTCGACCGCCCAGAAGGTCCAGCCGGGTGCAACCGACCGCAACTGACCGGACGGCGTGGCGGTCTGGGCCATCTCGTTGAGGATAGCGCGGACGTTGTGATTGGGAACGGTATAGAAGAAGTCCGCTCCATTCACCGTGAACGCGTCAAGCGCGCCCTTCTTGTCGACCGAAGGCGACAGGAAGGCAGGAATGCCCCATCGCTTGGTCGGCCAAGCCGCCACCACGTCGTGGTTCATCGCGACGAGCTTGCCGTCACCGTCGAGACCAGCCTTGATCTTCTGGAACGTCAGCGGGCGCGAGAAGTCCATCGTCATGTCGTTTTCGCGCGTGTAGATGATCTTGACCGGTTTGCCGACGGCTTTCGACGCCTGCACCGCCGGCACCAGCATGTCGCCCTCGAGACGCCGGCCGAAGCCGCCGCCGAGCCACTGCTGATGCATCACGACGAACTTGGGATCGACGCCGGCAGCTCCCGCTGCGATCGCGCCGGAGCGCGTCGCAAACTGGTTGCCGGTGTAGACGTGCCAGATGTCGCCCTTCTGCTCGGCTGTGGCCGTCATCGGCTCCATCGGTGCATGGATGTTGATGCTGGTGGTGTATTCCGCCTCCAACACCTTCGCCGCCGTGCCAAAGGCAGCAGTCGTGTCGCCGTCCTTAACGAAGAACAGGCCGGAGTCGTCGAGCCCCTGAAGCCGCTTGGCCTCGGTCAACAAGGATGCGCTCGACAGTTTGGCGTTGGGACCGCCGTCATAGCTGACCTTGAGCGCCTCTGCCGCCTTGGTCGCACCGGCAAACGTATTTGCCACCGCCACCACCCAGCCGGTCGTCGACCCGGTCTTGTCGTCGAGGGTAACTGCCTTGATGAAGCCCGGTACTTTTTTGGCTTCGCTGTCGTCAACCGACTTCACGGTGGCGCCATAGCGCACCGGCGGCGTCACGACCTTGCCGTAGACCATGCCCGGCAGCATGACGTCGATACCGTATTTGGTGGTGCCGTTGGTCTTGCCGGGAATGTCGAGTTGCGGAACCGAGACGCCGATCATGGTGTACTGATCGGGCGTCTTCAGTTTGATCGCCTTGAGATCGTCGGCCGAGAAAGTCTTGGTGATCTTGCCGCTCTTGACGACGTCGGCGAACGTCATCGACTTCTTCGACTTCGGATCCGTGATAGTCGAATCTCTCACGATCAACTGACCGGCAGGGATACCGCCCATGATCGCCGCAGCCGCTTCCGTCAAGGCGATACGGCCCGCAGCACCTGCGCGGCTCATCGCGTCGAAGTTCATCATGGTGCTCCAGCTGCCGCCGGTGACCTGCGCGCCGAGCATGGGATCGTTGAATTTCGGATCGTTGGAAGCGAGCTGAACCCGCACATCCTTCCAGTTGACGCCGAGTTCTTCGCTGATGATCTGCGCCATGGTGGAGGCGATGTGCTGGCCCATGTCGGCTTTGCCGCTGGTGACCGTGACGATTCCGTCGGGTGCGATCGAGTACCACACGCTGGGATCGAAATTGCTGGCTGCGGCAAAAGCGTCGCTCACACCGGGAAGCGCGGCATAGCCGAGTGCGAGGCCGGTGGCTGCGGAGCCAACGAGGAATGAGCGGCGGCTCAGATCGGCCGGCTCGTGACGGGTGATTTTGACGTGCGAATTCATGTGGCCCTCCGCTCGTTGCCGGCGTTGGAGGCAGTGCGCATTTCGGTGGCCGCGCGCATGATGGCCTTCTGGATGCGTGAATAGGTCATGCAGCGGCAGAGATTACCGTCCATGTGCGCTACCACTTCTTCCTTGGTCGGGTTGGAATTCTTCGCGAGCAGCGAGGCCGCCTGCATGATTTGCCCGGACTGGCAGTAGCCGCATTGCGGGACCTGCTCGGCGATCCACGCCTTCTGCAGGGGATGGTCACCCTTGGCAGATAGGCCTTCGATGGTGGTGATTTTCTTGCCGACGGCCTCGCTGACCTGCGTCTGGCAGGACCTCACGGCTTCGCCGTTGATGTGAACGGTGCAAGCTCCACAGAGTCCGGCGCCGCACCCGAACTTCGTGCCTGTCATTTGGAGCTGTTCGCGGATGACCCAGAGTAGCGGCGTATCGCTGGCCGCCTCGACGGACAGAGTCCGCCCGTTGATATTGAGATTAGGCATGGTTTCTTTCCCTGCCGGTGATGAAAACCGCTTACGGCGGAACTCATTTTTCTTCTTGGGGCGGCACCCACCGGGATGGTGCCAAAGCAAGAATGATCGCGATCCGTTCGCGAGGCAATGAAAATCCATCACCAGAAAATCCCGACCTTAGTTGTGTGCATTGCGGCAGCGGTGTTGCCATATTCCCGGGGCAATATCGGAGCCGTCATTTCCATTTGGCGGAAAAAGCGGGCAACCTCCGTTTCGCCGCTCGCCACCCGGCTCGACAATATTTCGGCCTCAGCTATCCAAAGGACAAACCGTGGGACACGACATCAAACTGACCGCTTCAGATCATTTTCAACTGGGCGGCTATCGCGCCGACCCCGCAGGCACGCCGAAAGCGGCAGTGGTCGTGATCCAGGAGATCTTCGGCGTCAATCACCACATCCGTTTAGTATGTGATCGTCTGGCGCGCGATGGTTATGTTGCGGTCGCGCCTTCGATCTTCGATCGCACCGAACCCAACTTCCAATCGGGCTACTCGCCGGATGAGGTCGCCGTGGCGCGCAAGTTCGTCGCCAATCCGGATTGGGCTGCGATACTGCGCGATACCCAGGCTGCCATCGATGCCGTCAAGGACGTCGGCCCGGTCGGCATCATCGGCTTCTGCCTCGGTGGCAGCATCGCCTACGCCGCCGCGACCAAGCTATCCGGCCTGAAGGCCGCGATCGGCTATTATGGCGGGGTGATCGTTCGTTTTGCCGACGACAAGCCGAAAGTGCCGACGCAATTGCATTTCGGCGAAAAGGATGCCGGCATTCCGCTGACCGATGTGGAAGCGATTCGCGCCAAACGTCCCGATGTCGAGATCCACATCTATCCGGGCGCGCAGCACGGCTTTAACTGCGACGAACGCGCGAGCTACGACAAGGCAAGCGCAGATATCGCCTGGCCTCGCAGCCTGGATTTCTTCGGCAAGTATTTGAAAGCCTGAGATCAGAACCAGCGTTCGCTGACGAGGACGGTATCGCCGGGGCTGATGGGGGTGCCGAGCGGAACGACGACGCGGTCGGCGTTATGGGTCAACGTGACGCTGTCGCGCTTGGCGCGGGGCGAAAAGCCGCCGGCGATCGCGACCGCGCTTTCGACGCTCATATTGGGCACGTAGGGATATTGGCCGGGAGCGGCAACCTCGCCGAGGATGAAGAAGGGACGATAGGTTTCGACCTCGACCGCGACCGAAGGCTCGCGGATATAGCCGTTGCGCAGTTTGGCGGCGATCTCGGTGGCCAGTCCCGCGGGCGTTCGCCCGCGCGCGGGAACTGCGCCGATCAAGGGCATGGTGATCGCGCCGCCGGCATCGATCGCATAGGTGTTGGTGAGACCTTCCTGGCCAAAGACCACGACGCGTAGCTTGTCGCCGGCATCGAGGTGGTAGGGCGCATCGTGGTGGGCGGAGACGGGAGCGGCGGCATAGGCGTTTTCAACCGGCGCGTAAGTACCACGCGGCGAAGCCTCGAAGCTTGCACGAAGCGCGCTGATCGCACCGCCGGAATCGGCTGAGGCTACCGACGAGGGGGAATAATAAGAAGGCTGGCCATAGGCCATGGCGTCGAGGTCGCTGCGCGGCGCCATCGCGACCTGATTGCCCGTCTGCATGCAGCCCGCAAGCGCGAGCGCGGTGATGGCAGCCGTAAGTGGCAGAGAGAGCGCGCGCGTGACCCGCAACTGAGCTGTCCTATTTAGCGAGACAGCTAACGTCTTGCACCTGACATGGTTAACAAATCGTTTTTTTGGCCGCGGCCGGCCAACGCCGCGGGAGCGGCCTGAAGCTCCGGCCGTTGCGCAAAAACCGGGAGCCTCGTTACGGCGCCTCGCGGTGCCGGCGGCGGCGGATAGCCCTAGTCTCTGGAATAGCCGATCAGCGGCTTCTTCGGCCGGAACAGCAGCATCAGCACGATTCCAAGCACGGCCATGACCGCGAAAACCGGCTGGTCCAGGATGAGGCGGACCACATTGTTCCAGAGCCAGGGCGAGAGGCCTTCGACCCAGACACGAAATGCCTGTTGGCTGGATTGGTGGACGTCGTTCCAGAACTGGCCAAACCGGGTAAAGCGCAAGGTGTTGTCGGCGACGTACCTTGCCCCGTCATAGACCATGAAGATAAATCCGCCGGCCAGCAGCAACAGTCCGACCAGACGGAAAAAGCCGCGGATCATGCCTCACCCACTATCTCTCGTGCCCAAATTGACTGCCAGCCATTAGCGGCGCGGCGCGGGAAATTCAACCTCGCCAGCAACTTATCAGGCCTCGCGGGGC
>Ga0210401_10000133_pt1 | contig 85274 bp, 97 predicted proteins | sample IncBWH32MmetaG_FD_150866 | JGI IMG/M metagenome (GOLD analysis project Ga0210401, IMG submission 150866) | Forest soil microbial communities from Barre Woods Harvard Forest LTER site, Petersham, Massachusetts, United States - Inc-BW-H-32-M | ecosystem: Environmental > Terrestrial > Soil >...
CTGTAGTACGCTTTGGCTCACAAGGCCTCGAAACGAGTCGGACTTTCTACGCAGCCTCGATCGACTGCTCCGAGGTAGAACATTTTGCTCTCGCTCGGCGACCTGTTTTGATTCTTGCCCAGCCTCGACAGGGCTGGGCAAGAATCCTGCTACAGGGCCGGGCCGGCTCGGCGCTCTGCGACTTCGAACCATGGTGCTATTTTCATGCAAAATCGTCGCAGGACGGGCGGAAACGAGCGCAGTGCGGGGACGAGAGCGGCAAGAAGGCTTTTGCGAGCTGCGGGCGCTTCTCTGCGAGGTACGCGACGAAGCGGTCGAAGCCTAGAATTTGAGCAGGCGGGTGAAGTTGTAGCAGAGCGCCATCAGGCTCCATTCGCCACGAACCTTGTCGAAGCCGCGGACGAGGAAGTGCTGATAGCCGGCGCGGCATTTGAGCGTCCCGAAGGGGTGCTCGACGATGGCGGAGCGGTGGCGCATCAGTTTGCCCGCGCCTTCGCTTGCCATCCTTTCGCGATGACGGTCGAGAACATCTTCGTGCTCCCAGCGAAAGATGCTGCGGTATTTTGCCTTTGAAGAGAGACAAGACGCTTTTAATGGGCAGCGCCGCAGGTCGCCTTGGAGCCCAGATAGCGGCTCTCGACCCGGCCGCTCGTGTTCGTCCATGGCGTCTTTGTCGGATGCAGCAGTTGGCCGGCAGGACAACGGTAGGTATTGGTCGCTGCATCGTCGCTGAAATCCTTGCGGACGAAGCGGCCTTGCTTCTCGAGCTTGCCGTTGCCTTCGTGCGGCGGCACGTAGGCTTTGATGCCGTCATCCTCGCAAGCCTTGAGGTCTTCGCTGTTATAATAGCCGGCATCGGCCAGTATCTGCTGGGTCTCGGCTTCGAGAATCTCCTTGGCCGCTTTTGCCATCTCGTGGAGGTGGCCTGCATCGCTGCGATTGACGACCTCGCTGGCGACGATCAGCTTGTGCATGTCGTCAACGACGCTTTGAACGTTGTAGCCCGCGATGGTCTGGTCGCCCTTGCTGAGAAGCCGCGCGTCAGGATCGGTCTTGGACACCTGCCCCTTATCACCGCTCTCTAAATCCTCAAGATCGGCCTTGGCGCGTTCACGCCTGGCCATCAGTTCCTTCATTTTGTCCCCGACGTCGCCACCGCCCTTGTTGCCATCCCCCGAATCGTCGGCGCGTTGCTTGGCCTCCGCTGCATCGTTGGTGTCGAGAGACTTCCCGTAAGCCTCGATCTCCTGGTCCAACTTGGCGATCTGTTTGGCCAGCTTCCCGCGCGTGAAGATGCTGTCGTTACTGGCAATGCCGTGGAATGGGGCGCCATCGACCGCAACAAGGGTTCCACCTACCAGGCAGAGCTCGCGAAGCAGCAGCACAAAACTGCGGTTCGCAGCCTTCAGGGCTGCCCAGTTCTCCTTGCGGAAGTCGGCGATCGTCCGATAGCCGGGCTTGAGGTTCCTCAAGAGCCAAATCAGTTCCAGATTACGACAGGCTTCCCGCTCCAGCCGGCGTGATGATCTGATCTGGTTGAGGTAGCCGTAGAGGTAGAGCTTCAACAGATCGGACGGGTCGTAAGGCGGTTGTCCCACCCCCACGCGTCGCTCTGCATGCCGGAAACCAAGCTTGGCGAGGTCGAGAGCGCAAACGAAGCTGTCGATCGCCCGAACCGGATTGGCCGCACCGACATAGTCCTCGATCCGGGGACGAAAAAGACTGGGCTGCTCGCGGCTCTCGCCACTTTTGAACGTGCGATTCGTCATAAGCCGAATCGTACACGCCACCGCCGAAAATGCCCGCCATTCTTGCCCAGTCTCGACGGCGCTCCGCAACCACTGATCATAGTTCGTTGTTGCGCTCGATCGAAAGTGGAGTACCCTGCACCATGCCTACTTTGTCGACAAAAGATCGAGGCAAAGTGTCATGGAGTCCATCGCAAGCCGCCGCATCGCATTCCATCGATCGACCCGTGCAACTCTCGTGGCGCTCGGCCTGATAAGCCTTTGCGCGACCGCATCGGCGGCGGACAAGCCGCCGCTGGCACCCGATACCGTGTCGCCGTTCACCACGGACTCGCGGATTTCCACGACCGTCGAGTTCGGCCTGCCGGCGCTTGCGACGGAAATCGAGAAGGACATCCCGCGGCGGCTTGCCAGCATCGACGAACGCGTCAACTGCGTGCATCGGCGCGTGCTCGTCTTCAGGGTCAACGCCAATTGCGACATCTGGGGTTTCGTCGAACGGTCCGGACCTGTTTCACTCTACGGTCGCGGCGACCGGGTCTACGGCTCGGTGCCGATCCATGGTGCGCTCGAAGGCCAGGGCGCCAATCGCTTCACCCGCCGCATTCATGGTGAGACCGAAGCGAGCGCCACCGTGGAGGTCGAAGCGCGCCCGCAGCTCGGCCACGACTGGTCGCTCGAGCTGAATTTCAGCGACGGCTTTCGCTGGAGCGAGCCTCCGGTTCTGCACGTCCTCGGGCGCGAGATTTCGCTCGTCAAATATGCCGAGCCGCGAATCCGGACCCAGCTCGCCCGCGTCAGGACGCGCGCGCTCGCCGCGGCCCGGCGCCTGGATTTGCACGACAAGGCCGCGACGGCCTGGCGCCATGCGTTCGAGCCGGTCGAACTTTCCGACAATCCGGAAATCTGGCTACAACTGACGCCGCAGAGCGCGGCCTTCGCTGGCGTCCGCGCCAACTCCAGGGTGCTGGAGGGGTCGCTCGAGCTGTCCGGCTCGGCCGAAACATTTGTCGGGCAACACCCGCCAGCGGTGACGGCGACCGATTTGCCATCGCTCGGCCGCGATGTCAGCGAAGCGGGTGAGTTCGACATCGTCCTTCCGGTCCGGATCGGCTACGACGTACTCAAGGACAAGATCACGCAGGCGATCGCCGCAGCGGCGCCGGCGGCGGCGGGGATATCGATCAAGGACGTCGACGTCTATCCCTCCTCCGGCAAGCTTGTCATCGGTCTCTTCATCGCCAAGACTTCGGATGCTGACCCGAACGCCGGACAGTGGGTCTATCTCACCGGCGCGCTCCAGGTGGACGCAGACGGTCACGCTATCCGGCTGTCCGATCTCGGCGTCGTGACGCAGGACGAACAACTGGCCCCCTTGATCAGTCAGGTCATGGCGCCATTGCGCGACAGCCTGAGCGTCGACTACGGCGTCGCTTATCAAAACCTGCTCAGTGCCGCCAACGAAAAACTCACCCGGCCGCTGAAAGACGGTTTTCGCACGGAAGGGCATCTGTCTTCGGCAAAGCTCGAAAAACTGTTCCTGCCGGCCGATGGCATCGTGATCGCGCTTCGCGCCAGCGGCCAGTTGAAGATCTTGTACGGGATGTGAGCCATGAGCAGAACCATCCCGCGTCGGATCAGTCACGGCCTGCGCACATGCCGCACGCACGTGGTTGCGGCAGCGTTTCTCATCCTCGTGGGTTACGCCAGTGGCGCGTCGGCGCAGAGATCATTCTATGACGCGCCGAGATCATTGCTCGCAGGTGAACCGGGCACCCTCGTTCGGCAGGAGCGCATCGATGGTGCGCCGCTCGGGGCTGCGGCCTACCGGGTGCTTTACCGGTCGACGGGCTTGAAGGACGAACGCATTTTTGTTTCAGGAGTCGTCATCGTGCCGCCAGGCGAACCACCGGCCGGCGGCCGTCCCATCGTCGCCTGGGCGCATCCGACCTCCGGCATCACGCCACGATGCGCGCCGTCACTGGCGATCTTCCTGTTCCAGCAGATTCAGGGCCTGCGTTCGTTCGTCGAACGGGGCTATGTCGTCGCCGCGACCGATTATCCCGGCCTGGGCACGCCCGAGACGCATCCCTATCTCGTCGGCGACAGCGAAGCGCGGGCGGTGATCGACGCCGTGCGCGTCGCCGGCACCCTGCCCGGCGCAGGCGGCGGAAAGCGCTTTGTGGTCTGGGGCCATTCGCAGGGCGGACAGGCCGCCCTGTTCACCGGCATGATCGCGAAGAGCTATGCGCCCGAACTGATGCTGCTCGGCGTGGCCGCGGCGGCACCCGCGACCGATCTCGTCACCCTCATGAGCGACGACATCAATTCGGTCGGCGGCAAGAACATCACCGCAATGACGCTGTGGTCGTGGCATCGCGTGTACGATGCCGCCATCGACAAGGTCGTCGACGCCAGTGCGATGCCGACGGTTGACCGCCTGGCGCACGAGTGCATCGAGGGGCCGTTCGATCTGATCGCCCGGCAGCGCACCGAAAAGCCGCTCGAAAAGCACTTTCTGACGGTCAAGCAACCGGCCGACATCGAGCCTTGGCACTCGCTGCTGGAGCAGAACACGGCCCGGACGCTGCCGCCGGACGTTCCGGTTTTTCTGGCCCAGGGGACCGTGGACCAGATCATACGCCCGGACGTCACGCGCGATTACATGAACACGCTCTGCAAGGCCGGCAGCAAGGTGAAGATGGTGATCCTGCCGAACATCGGTCACGGCCGCGCCGCGCAGGCAAGTACCGTGGAGGCCGTCAACTGGATCGCGGACCGGTTCGCGGACGCCGCAGCGCCAAGCGACTGCGCTTCCTAGCGACCGCTGTCCGCACGACATGTCCGCCGAACTTCATGGAGGACGGCGGACGCGTACAGGTCGATTCCACCGCGCCGTCACATCAGCTTCACCGGCGCATCGCGAACGATACGAAGGTCGATCCCGCCGATCAGGTCCGAACGGAGCGCCTCGGCAGTGCTGATGGCAGCCTCGGTTTGTCGCAACGTACTGACATTCGATCCGAACGATACGATTCCGCCGAGCATCAAGGCAATCGATCCGAGCGCGGCGGACTGACCCGCCCCGAACAGGCCAAGCAGCGCGACGAGCAGCAAGGCGACGCCGCCGGCGATCGCAGCCTTGGACGCCAGAATGAACTTCCGGCATCGTTCCGCGACCTCGGCAAGCGCCTCGATCCGCGCTTCGATGTCTGCAATCTCGTCGGTCGGATCGTCTTCGGTCATTGCGTGCAGAGGGTTAGGTACGTGCGATTCCAAGAATGCGGCATCTCCTCGGTTCAGGCGGCCCGCGGCGGCGGACCCGGATCGGCGCCGGGATCACGGCCGGTGGAGGCGATGGCGAGCCGACCCAGATAATGCGCCCAACCTCGATCGTGGTAGGCGCACTGTTCCGCATTCGGGAGCCCGCTGTGAGTCATGCGCAGCAAGGTGCCGCCATCCCGTTCGATCAGATCGATCTCGACCAGGCTCGATCCCGGCGGCACCTCGTCGCTGCCCTCCCAGCCGAAGCTGTAGGCCAGGCGGTGCACGGGAACGACCTCACGGAACGTGCCGCGCGCCGCATTCCTGGCGCCGATGTGCTTGACGAGATAGAGGCCCTCGGGGTGCGCTTCGGTCGCCGCCTCCGCCCCCATCCAGCCGACGATCTTCGCCGGGTCGGTCAGGTAGGCGAAAACGGTGGCAGGTTGGGCTGCGATATGAGTCTCACGTCGGACGACGAGCGGTTCGGTCATGGAGGCCTCCGAGGCTGAAAATAGCGATGGCAGCGTCCGCCCTCAAGGCGCGCGCTTCCGCAGCGCCGGACCCGCGACGCCGCGCGGTGCCCTCTGCAGCGCCGTCATTGCGAGTGTAGGGTGGGCAAAGGCGCGCCTTCGCGCCGTGCCCACCATCTTGCCTGTGGATCCATCGTTGGTGGGCTCGCTTCGCCTAGCCCACCCTGCTTCCTCACAACGGCAGATTGTCGTGCTTCTTCACCGGCATCTCCACCTTCTTGTCCCTTAACATCGCGAGCGCGCGGGCGATGCGGCGGCGGGTCGAGTGCGGCATGATGACGTCGTCGATATAGCCGCGCTCGGCGGCGATGAAGGGCGACAGGAAGCGGTCTTCATATTCCTTGGTGCGCGCGGCGATCTTGTCGGGATCGCCGATGTCGGCACGGAAAATGATCTCCACCGCGCCCTTGGCGCCCATGACCGCGATCTGCGCGGTCGGCCAGGCGTAATTCATGTCCGCGCCGATCTCCTTCGAGGCCATGACGTCGAACGCGCCGCCATAGGCCTTGCGGGTGATGATGGTGACCAGCGGCACCGTGCATTGCGAATAGGCGAACAGCAGTTTTGCGCCGTGCTTGATCAGCCCGCCATATTCCTGCGCGGTGCCCGGCAGAAAGCCCGGCACGTCGACAAACGTGACGATCGGGATGTTGAAGGCGTCACAAAAACGCACGAAGCGCGCCGCCTTGCGTGAGGCGTCAGAGTCGAGCACGCCCGCCAGCACCATCGGCTGGTTGGCGACGAAGCCTGTCGTGCGGCCGGCGATGCGGCCGAAGCCGGTGACGATGTTTTTCGCAAAGGCTTCCGAGATCTCGAAGAAATCGCCCTCGTCCACGACCTTGTGGATCAGCTCCTTCATGTCGTAGGGCTTGTTCGGGTGGTCAGGGATCAGCGTGTCCAGGGACATGTCGAGCCGCTCGATCGAATCAAAGCTCGGCCATTCCGGCGCGCCGTCGGTGTTGTTGGACGGCAGGAAATCGATCAGCCGGCGCATCTGCAGCAGCGCCTCGACGTCGTTCTCGAAGGCGCCGTCGGCGATCGAGGAGCGCGTCGCATGCACCGAGGCGCCGCCGAGCTCCTCGGCGGTCACCACCTCGTTGGTGACGGTCTTCACCACGTCGGGGCCGGTGACGAACATGTAGCTCGTGTTCTTCACCATGAAGATGAAGTCGGTCATGGCCGGAGAATAGACGTCGCCGCCGGCGCACGGGCCCATGATGACGGAGATCTGCGGGATCACGCCGGACGCAATGACGTTGCGGCGGAACACGTAGGAATAGCCGGCCAGCGCCGCCACGCCCTCCTGGATGCGCGCGCCGCCGGCATCATAGAGCCCGACGATCGGCGCCCGCGCCTTCATCGCCATGTCCTGCAGCTTGGTGATCTTCAAGGCGTGGGTCTCGGAGAGCGAGCCGCCGAACACGGTAAAGTCCTTGGCGAACACAAAGGTCTTGCGGCCGTTGACGGTGCCCCAGCCGGTGACCACGCCGTCGCCCGGCACCCTGCTCTTCTCCATGCCGAACTCGGTCGAGCGGTGCTCGACGAACATGTCGAATTCCTCAAATGAGCCCTTGTCGAGCAGCAGCTCGATGCGCTCGCGCGCGGTGAGCTTGCCGCGGGCGTGCTGCGCCTCGATGCGCTTCTCGCCGCCGCCGAGCCTGGCACTGGCGCGACGCTCTTCCAGGGAATCGAGGATATGCTTCATGTCCGGCCAGCCCGTCCTTGCTCGTGACCTTTTTTTGCGGTTCTACACGGCCTTGTCCGCCCCGGAAAGGCCCTCCCGGCGGGGCTTTCAGGCATGACATGGGCGGCGCGGTCGCGCGAAATCGAGGAGCAGGCGATGACGGAAGCAGGCTTGGTTGGCGCGGACGGGGCTGTCACGGGCGGGGCACGTGCCCTGCTCCGGCTCGAGGGATTGGCGCTGTTTGCGGCCATGATCGTGCTCTATGCCAGCCGCGGTGGCCCATGGTGGCTGTTCGCCGTGCTGTTTCTCGCACCGGATCTGAGCTTTGCCGCCTATCTCGCGGGCGCGCGCCTTGGCGCGGCGGCCTACAATGCCGTGCACACCACGGCCGCGCCGATCGTGCTGATGATCGCGGGGTCTGCGTTCGACCAGGCGCTGACGGTCTCGATCGCGATCATCTGGCTCGCCCATATCGGCATCGATCGCGCGCTGGGCTACGGCTTGAAATACGCCGGCGGCTTCAACCTCACCCATCTCGGCCGGATCGGGAAGGCGGCGAGCTGACAGGATGATTCGGCCAGCAGGGAATGTCGTCTACCTCTCCAGCCGGGATCATTTCTCGCGGCAATGTGACTCATTGATCTGTTGACCGCGAATCACGGCTGGTCGAGCCTTCGAGGTGTTGCGCTGACGCCGCGAATACTCGCACGCCTGTTGCGTTTATCATTGCCATGACTTATCGAATCCGTAAGTTGCGGCGTTGCGTTTCGAGCGCGATCGGACTCTGAACTTCCTTTGACGACGAAGACCACTTGATCGACTTTCTCGACGCCACCTGCTTCCAAGCGATATCAATGTCTGCGACGGTCATTTCCCTGCCGCCCAGCGGCATCGCCGAAACCCTCGACTTCCTGCGCCGTCTCGCCAGCATGATGTCGGGCGGGCGGAACGCCGAGATGCTGCTGCAGGCGGCCGCTCACATCGAAACGCTGGGCCGCCGCGCGCTGTCGGCCGAGCAGCTTTTCCACGCCCAGCAGGAGGAGAGCGCTGCCAACGCCGAGCTGCGCCAGGTAGCGGAGCTCGCGGCTGGCCGCCTGATCGTCGAAGTCGACGGCCTGAAAACGGAGCTGGTCGCGCACGCAAGGCTCGCGGAGGCCGAGCACACGCGCCTCGCGGCGGAAACCCGAGAGCTGAGCGAGGACGCACAGCATCTCGCCGCCCTGGTCGAGGATGCGGAGGCGCGGCTCGCCCGGGCGCATGCCGAGATCGCGGGCTTGCGCGACGTGCTGGACGCGCGCAGCGCCTCGATGGTGGCCGTGCCCGTCCATACGCTGCGGCTGGCGCGCGCGCAGTTCAACCATCTGGCGCAGGGCTTTGAGCGGAGCGGCGACCTGATCTCGCAGACGATCTGCGAGATCGGCGGCTACGCCCTCGACCAGGCAATCACGGGCCCTGACACCGAAGAGACCTCCTAAAATCACCGGACTTGGTTCACCTCTCCCCGCAAGCGGGGAGAGGGAGCGCACCTGTCGCTTGGATAGGGCGTCGCTGCATCTCGGGCTCGCACCCGAATTGACACGCCCTCGCCCGCTTGATCTAACTTAAGCCAACAAAAACCGCTTCGGCGGACACGGGCGAGGAAAGCATGCTGACCGACTGGCGCCTGGCCATGGCGGGCGCGATCTTCTGCACCGGCGTGCTGTTCACTTGCATCGAGACCAATGCGCAGTCGATCCGCAAGGACATCGCCGCGCGCGTCGAGATCTATGCCATCCCCTCGCTCACGATCTCGGACCAGCAGTTCCTCACCGGGGACTCCAACGGCAAACCGGTCACCGTCGCCGGCGAATTTCGCATTGCGCAAGGCGCGGGCCGGCTGCCCGTCGTCGTCCTGATGCACGGCTCCGGTGGGGTCGGCGTCAACATCGAGCCCTGGGTGCACACCTTCAACACAATGGGGATCTCGACGTTCGTGATCGACGGTTTTTCCGGGCGCGGGCTGACCTCGACCAGCACCAACCAGGCCCAGCTCGGCCGGCTCAATTTCATCCTCGACATCTATCGCGCGCTCGACATCCTCGCCAAGCATCCGCGCGTCGACCCCGACCGGATCGTGCTGATGGGATTTTCGCGCGGCGGCCAGGCGGCGCTCTATGCGAGCCTCGCGCGCTTCCACAAGCTGTGGAACAAGTCCGGCGCCCAGTTCGCCGCCTACATCCCGTTCTATCCGGATTGCGCGACGACCTACCAGAACGACACCGAGGTCGTGCCGAGCCCGATCCGCATCTTTCACGGCGCGTCCGACGACTATAATCCGGTCGCAAGCTGCAAGGCCTTCGTCGAGCGCCTCAAGGCCGCCGGGCGCGACGTCGAACTGACCGAATATGCCGACTCCCCGCACGGCTTCGACAGCGGGCTCACCGGCTTCGACACCACGCTGGTCTCCGCGAATGCCCAGACCGTGCGCCATTGCCACATCAAGGAGGGCGACGGCAGCGTGCTGATGAATGCGGACACAGCGGTTCCCTTCACCTACAAGGACCCCTGCGTCGAGCTCAGCCCGCATGTGGGCGGCAACCCGGCGACCGCCGAAGAGGCGCGCAAGGCCGTGGTCGATTTCCTGCAGGGGCTGCTCAAGCTCGGGTAACAGTCAGCCCGCCGCACTTCCTTATTCCCATTCCCGGGTCCGGTCGGAACTCGCCGTCCGGATTGAACCTGCTCCGGCGTTGCGAGTTATTTCGCAAACCAGCACAAGGAGCTGTTCAAATGACCGGATCCAGGATCACAGCTACGGGACTTGTGATGGCGCTTGCGCTTGCGGCAAGCCCGACACAGGCCGCCATGTCCCCATTCCGCGCGATGGCAGGCAGCTGGTCCGGTGGCGGCGTGCTGAGCACCGCCGACGGCCAGCAGGAACGACTGCGCTGCCGCGCCTCATACGACGTCGCCGGCAGCGGCGAGCAACTGCGCCTCAATTTGCGCTGCGCCAGCGCGAGCTACAATTTCGACCTGGCGAGCCAGGTGCAATACAGTGGCGGCGCAATCTCCGGCGAATGGACCGAGGCAAGCCGCAACGCGTCGGGCACCATCGAGGGCCGCGCGATCGGCGATCGCGTCGAGGCGGCAGCCAGAGGCCAGAGCTTCTCCGCCAACCTGTCGCTGACGACCCGCGGAAACAGGCAGACGGTTTCAATCCGGCCCGCCGGAACCGACGTGCGCGACGTTTCGCTTTTGCTGGAGCGGCGGTAGCAGACAGCCATTTTGCGGCCATTCCTCGAGACGCATCGACGGCTGTGCGTCAGATCGCGCCGATGTCAGCGAGGCAGGCCTGCGCCAGCGTCATGCGCGCGTCGACGTGACGCGGCTCGCGGCAATCCATGTTGAGTGCGAACACGGTTGCCGCGGCGCCCTTCTCGGCCCAGCCGACCATCCAGCCGAGCGAGCCGTGATCGGGCGCGGTCAACCCCGACTTGGCGCGGATGATCGCCTCGCCGACTTTCGTGACCGGAATGACGTCGCGCGCCAGATCCTGGCTGCGCTTGCCGATCGGTAGGCTGCCGCGCCGCAGCCGGTCGAGAAAATCGACCTGCTGCACCGGATCGATGCGCAGGTTTCCGCTGACCCAGAACTGGTCGATGCCGCCACCGATATCGCGATTGCCGTATTCGAAGAGATCGACATATCTCTGCATGCGCCCTTCGCCGATCCGCCGCGCGATCTCCTGATAGACCGGAAAGGCGGACACCGCGATCGCCGAGCGCAGCGTGTGATCCTTGTTCCACGCCTCGTTGGCGCGTGTCACGCCGTCCCATTTGAAGACGTCCTTGTCGGGGTCCTCGACCACGCCGGTCTCCAGCGCGATCAGCGAGTTGGGAATCTTGAACGTCGAAGCCGGCAGCCTGCCCTCGCCCGAGCGATCCTTGTCACTTGCGATCACGAGATAGTCGTCAACCTTGTAGCCGACGAAGGTTCCTTCGGTCCCGGCGTCGGCAAAATGCCTGGCGAGCGATTCGCGGATCTCACTCTTCGGGTAGATCACGTCGGCGAGGCTGCGTGACGGCAGCAGACTCGCGGCGAGAAGGCCGAGCGCGTGGCGGCGATGGATCACGGTCTTTGTCCGCGGTTGATTTCACAAGCGCATTGTCGTGTGATGCGTTTGGCACCGCACCCGGACATTCACAATCAAAAAATTCAGCGGATCTGCTTCGACAGTTTGAGCACGAAGACCAGCACTTCGGCGACTGCCTTGTAGAGTTCCTCCGGGATCTCGTCGCCGAGCTCGACATTGGAGAGCGCGCCAGCCAACACCTCGTTCTCCTCGATCGGGATGTCGTGGGCGCGCGCGACCTCGATGATCTTCCTGCCGATCGCGCCCTTGCCCTTGGCGACCACGCGGGGCGCGCCGGTGCGGTCGTAATGCAGCGCCACCGCGAGCGGGCTTTTGACCCCGGCGTTCATAGCGCACGATCCAGGAAATGGCCGGCTTTTGCAGGCACGGCCAAAGGCGGCGTGCCCTCGCGGATGATGATGTCGCCGGGCGTAAGTTCCGCCTTGCTCAGCGCCTGGCTCAGCTCGAAGGCCCCCGCCTTGAGCTGTGCCGCGGTCGCCGGCCGCTCTGCCCACATCCGCACCGAGGTGCGGTCGCCGGTCAGCGAAATCAGCGCGTGAATGGGACCCGCCGGTTCGACGTTCAACGAAAAGCGCGCCCGCCACACCCGGCTTGCTCCCTCGGCGGCGTCGTTGCCGCCGCCATCCCCCGAGATTTCGAACTGGGCCATCGCCGTGCCCTGCGACGTCGCAAAGGGAATCTCGAAATTCCAGCGCGGCGCGGCCTGGTCGACGCGGGCGTTCATCGGATCGGCACGATCGGGCAATGAGGCGACCTGCAGCAAAGTTTGCCGCGCGATCGCGGAGTCGGTTTCCTCCAGCAGCCGATGGGCGGCCGCCTTCAGCGGCGCGTTCGGCGCGATCGAGGGCTGGGCGACCGGTTGCGGCGATGGCAGGCTGCCGCGGAACGGCGGTGGCGGCGTCGGGTTGCGGGCCGCGATCTCATTGCCGCCGGCGCCTTGCGGCACGAGGTTTGCGGTCGTCGCACTGCCGTTGGCGCTGGGAATCTCCTGCAGCGCCTCCTGCAACAGGGTCAGCACAGCGCCCTGCGCGGCTGCGCGCGGAGCATTGGCGAGCGCGTCGGTGAGAACGATCCGGCCAGGGCTTGTCGTGTCGGCATTGGTGGCGGCAGGGGCGGCGCCCGGCTGCGAGGACAGCACATCCGGAAGATCGATTGCGGCTGACAGCGGCGGCGCGGACGATTGTGCGGCCGGTCCCGCTTGCGGCGGCTGCGCCACGGACGATTGCGCGGATGCCGTTGGCGTTGATGACGGGGATGATGCGGCCGGCAGGGCCACGGCGGTTTCCGTTGGTATTGCCGGCTCGACGGAGGACAGCGCCGACGTCAGCGTCCGACGCAGCACGATCAGCGCGGCTTTCAGGTCGGGAACGGAACCCGGCGCCGGGCTCGACCCCGCGGCCAGCGAGGCCTCGAGGAACAGCCCGGAGCCCTGGAACGCGGCCTGGATGTCGTCGCCGGTCAGGTTTGCGGCAAGCGGTGTCTGTTGCGACAGCACCTGATACACGGCCTCTCGCAAGGCCGGCGGCAGGTTGTTCGATGCGGCGGCGGCGCCGAGGTCGGCAAACAGTGGCGCGAGGCTGTCCTGCTGGCTCGCCGCGTCTTCGGTCGCGACCGAGACCGCGATCCGCTCGAGCGGCGTCAAGGGATCATTGGTCGGCGCCGCAACGGCCACAGGACTTGAGACCGGCACATTCGGCGACAGCGAGACGGTGTCGGCGGTGGCCGCTCCGCCCTGGCCGACCACCGCAAGGCGGATATTGTCCACACTCTGCGACACCGCGAGCTGCAGGGTCTGGCCGACCTGCAGCGGCACTTCCGTGAGCACATCGATGGAGAGATTTGCGATCGCGATCCGCACCAGATTGTCGGCCAGCAGGTTTTGCACCTGCGCCGTGACCACCGTGCCCGGCTGCAGCACGAGCCCGCTCGCCGCGCCGCTTTGCGATACGGCGGAGACGGCGGATACCGGAAGCGTCGGGTTGACGGTCAGGGCCATGGCCCCAAAACGTTACGCGAGCAGCGTAAACCTCTCGTTAATCCTAGGTCATTGATTTCATTGAAGGCGATGCGCTCCCGCGCGGACAAATGCGCCGGTCGTTCAGGGTTTGGTCCCGAGCGCATTACCGAACCGACCTACGTCAGACATCACGCTAGGTCCGAGTGAGGGGCCATAAGCTGACTCTCAACGCCCGTTGGTTTAGCGGGAAACGAACCTTTCTTGCGGATCAGCCGGGGCGATATAAGAGCCGTACTGTCGAGGTTGCACTGAACCGGAGGGCGGCTGCGATGGCGTTGACGGCTCTTGACCTCGGCCTGCGCGGTGCGGTGGTCGGATTATTCCTGGTGGTTTGCGCCGTGCTGCTGCGGTCGACCTTGATCCGACCGGCTGCGAGCCTGGGCGCCGCCATGGGCGTGGCCGGTGCCGCCTACGCGATTTCGACCGCGCCGTTCTTTCCGATCTGGTCGTTTGGGTGGAATTCGCCGTTCGTCGCACTCGCCATGGGCTTTCCTGTTATTTTCTGGCTGTGGGCGCGCGCCATATTCGAGGAGAATTTTGCCCTGCGGGCTTGGCACGGGGCGGCCTGGGCTATCGTGGCCGCCCTCGGCCTTCTGACCTATAACGGCTGGACAAGCTGGCCTGGTGTTGCAGCGACGTCAGGTCGCCTGCTGGCGCTCTCCTCGATCTGGTTTGCCTTGCTGGCGGCTGCGCAGGTTCCGAAGAGCTGGCGCAAGGCCATCATGACAGGCCGTGGCCGACTGCTGATCGCGCTGGCAATTGGCATCAGCGTCCAGATCGTCCTCTGCGCCTCCGCCGGGCTTGCCGCCATTCCATTCAAATCCATCAGCCTGACCGCGGCGTTCGGGCTTGGCGCCTCGGCGCTGATCTCGATCTGGATGATGCTGTTCTGTCCACCCGGGAGCCAGCCGGCCGTTGCCGGCGCAGGCGTTGGCAGCAGCAAGGCCAGCCGGGCATCCGAACCTTTTCAGAGCCCCAATCTGCCGGCAGCGGACCGCGCTGCGCTCAATCGCCTCAAGCATCACATGGCGACTGAGCGGACCTATCGGCAGGAAGGCCTGACCATCGGCCTTTTGTCGGCCAGGCTTGGCATGCCCGAATACCGCCTGCGTGCGCTCATCAATGATGGGCTGGGTCACCGGAACTTCAACGCCTTCCTCAACCGCTATCGCCTTGACGAGGCGAAGGCGGCACTCGCCGATCCTCACCAGGCCGAGGTACCGGTGCTAACGATTGCTCTGGATGCCGGGTTCCAGTCGCTTGCGCCGTTCAACCGCGCATTCAAGGCCGACACCGGATTGACGCCGACCGAATTTCGCCGAAGGGCGGCTGCCGGCCAGAACATGGACGATGGCGCGGAAGCCGACCGTTCAAATTGACGATTCGATCCTCGATTTCAGAATTCGATAGGCCTGCAGCTGCGCAATCGGCCTAGCTGTGCCGTGACAGCACCGGCGCCAACCCGGCGCGCCCCGAGGAGCAGAACAGCTTTGTCACAGGGCGACGGCTTATCCGCGACGATCAAATCCGACGAGAACACGGGCCTTCAGGTGGCCGCGTTCGCCGGCGGTCGGCGTGAAGGCATGCTTGTGCTCGTGGCTCCCGTCGGACTGGCGATCATCCTGACTGCGAGCGTCGTGCTGCTTATCGCTGGTTGGCAAATCGCTCGCGGGCTACCCATCGAAATGCCAACAAAAGTGAATCTTCAGCTCTTTGGGACGTTGTCTTACCTCATCGGCATTTGGATCGATGTGGCGGCCGTGTGGTTCTGGTTGTCGCGCCGGGGGCTACTTCGTGGCGTGTTTGTATTTCGTGGACTGACGCGGCCAGTCGTGGCAGCGAGCCTGGTGGGTTTCGTCATTGCGACGTATGGCGCGCCGCTCATGACACAATGGTTATCCGGCGTAGTCGGCGGCGGCCCGACGCAAGCTCGGATCGATTTCCATGGTGCGCATGCGAACGCAATTTATGTCCTGCTCTTCATGATCACCGCGCCACTGTGCGAGGAGATTCTTTATCGCGGGCTGCTGGTTGCCTGGCTTCGTCGCGTCGGCTGGAGCGACGCCGCCATCTGGCTGGCGGGTAGCCTGATCTTCGGAGCCAATCACTTCATTCCCCTCGGCCTTGCTTGGAGCGTCGTCATGGTCGGCCTTGGCGCCATCTTGTTCGCAATGCGCCTTTGGTACGACTCCCTCACTCCGGCATGGCTCACCCATTTTCTGTTCAATGCACAACCATTTCCGATCCTTCCTCTGATCAATAGGTTCGCACCTGCATTGCATCCTGGCTATCTCTCTTGAGGTAGGGCGGGCGCCGAGCGACCAATGGAAGCGGAGTTCAATTAGCGATGAAAGATTTCCTTGAAGCGATCAAACTATTGCTGCTCGATCTGTCTTCTACCATTTTCTTCCTCGTTGTGTTTCTCTTGACGCGCAACATGATCCTCTCGGTTGGCCTGGGCATGGCACTCGGTGTGACCCAGATCGCAATTCAATTCCTCCGGCGAAAACCAATCCACGTCATGGAGTGGCTGAGTCTATTTTTGGTCATCGCCGCGGGCACCGCGACGCTTCTCACCGACGACCCACGCTTCATGCTGTTCAAGCCAAGCGTGATCTATGTGATCGTAGGCATCGTGATGCTCAAGGCGGGCTGGATGAATCGCTATCTGCCGGCAATTGCAAGGGCAGTCGCATCCGATGTCGCCGTGATCGTGGGCTTCGTTTGGGCTGGTCTGATGTTCGTGTCGGCCGCGGTGAATGCGTTCGTGGCCATCGCCTGGAGCGTGCCGACTTGGGCTATGATCATGCCGATCTTCGGGATCGTGAGCAAATTGGCCGTCTTCGTTTCCGGATTTCTCGCAATACGGCTCACCGTCGTTCGCCGCATAAGGGCGATGCCCGCCAACGAACGTGAGGCCCTGCTGAGCTCGACGGGACGGCATAACCAATCGCCAACGCTGGCAGAGTCTGCGTAGGGTCCAAAAGCGGCGGTCGAGGCCGACGCGGACACAGGTCCGATCTACCCCTATTAAGCGGACACTCGGTAACTGCTCATGATGCGAATTGAGCCGCCCAAATCGCGCCTACCGGTGCCCGCGGGGCGGCATCGTCGAACGTCGTTAGAACATCGTGGAATCTCGCAGCATGCCGCTCCCAAGGGAAGCAACGGAAGCCAATAAAATCAACGGACTAAGAAATCGTTTGGGAAAAAATGGCTTCCTTGTTTTGCAAGGCTTTTCAAAAGCGTCGTATCCATCCGGCGAGTACCGCGGGGAACTGGACTTGCGATGCTCAATGGGGATGGAACAATCCTTCAGACCCGAGCGTGTCAATCGCTTCGGCGAGGGTGAGGCTGCGATACAGGCAGAACCATTCTCCGGTGTGGCGGTGCCACTGGAGGTCGAAGCGATTACGGCTGATCCAGTCGAGGCGGGCGAAGGGCGCGTCAAACTCTTCGCCGGGATTCTCCGGGAAACCGGAGCGGTAGCGTTGAATGAAGCGATACTTGGTGCCGTGCCACTTGCCGAGGATATCGACGGGATAGTTGAACTGCGTCGGCCGGATGGCGGGCAGGAAGCGAGGCTTCAGGAAGTCGTCGATCAGATGCTGGCAGGCGGCCGTCACCGCCGATTTTTCTGCCGCGGCAAAACCGCTCGATCTCATGTGTCCTCTCTTGGCTCACGCCGCCTCGGCACAGCTTGTCATGGGCTTTTGCCAGTTCCAGGGCAGAAGCTCATCCAGCTTGTGGATAGCGTGGTCATTGATGCGCGCGAGCACGTCGGCGAGCCAAGCCTGCGGATCGACGTCGTTGAGCCTGGCGGTCATGATCAAAGTCGCCATGACTGCGGCACGATCGGTCCCACGATCGGAGCCGGCGAACAGCCAGGACTTGCGGCCAAGAGCAAAGCCGCGCAAGGCCCGTTCGGCTGCGTTGTTGGTCAGGCAGATGCGCGCGAACCGATTCCATCGCTTGAGCATATAGTCGATCGGCTCGGCAACCGAGGCCGAGCGCGACAGACGGCCACGTTGCTCGCGCAGCCAGGTTTCCAGAGCATTCAGGAGCGGCGCGCTCTGCTCCTTGCGGATGCGCAGCCGCTCCGCCGCGGCAACGCCGTTGATGCCACGCTCGATCTCGAACAAGGCATCAATGCGTTTGACTGCCTCCAGCGCGATCGGCGAGATCGCTCCCGCATTCTTGCCTCGCCTTGCATTGGCGGCGATGTCCGCCAGCTCGAAGAACTGCCGCCTGGCATGGGCCCAGCACAGCGCCGACGTGATCGGGCCCTCCGCGCGCGAGGGATCGTACAACGCGTTGTAGCCGCCATAGGCATCCGCCTGCAGGATACCGCTGAAGGCCTTCAGATGCCGCACTGGATGTTCGCCCCGCCGGTCGCGTGAGGCGTAATAGAGCGCCGCCGGTGGCGCCCGGCCACCAAAGGGACTGTCGTCGCGGACATAGGTCCAGATGTGTCCCTTGATCGTCTTGCCCTTCGCCAGGATCGGCACATTGGTGTCGTCGCCGTGCAGGCGCTCGGCACCGAGCACATGCGCCTCGATCAGCGCATGCAGCGGCTGCAGCACGGTCGTGCAGGCGCCGACCAGGTCGGCCAGCGTCGACAGGCTGAGATCGACGCCTTCCCGGGCATAGCGCTCGCTCTGCCGGTTCAAGGGCTGATGCTGGCCGAACTTCTCGAACAGGATCATCGCCAGCAGGTTCGGGCCGGCGAAGCCGCGCGGCGTCACATGGAACGGCGCCGGAGGCTGGGCGATCGTCTCGCAGGCCCGGCAAGAGAACTTCTCGCGCACGGTCTGGATCACCTTCCACTACCGCTGAACCACCTCCAGCGTCTCCGTGATGTCCTCGCCAAGCTTCGACAGCCGGTCCGCGCCGCAGCAGGGGCAGCAGACCGGCGCCGGGATCACCACGCGCTCGCGCGGCAAATGGTCGGGGAACGGCTTGCGCGACGGCCGTTTGCGCTGGAACGAGGGCACGGTCTGCGATCGCGCCGCCGCCCGCTCGGCCGCCAGTTCATCCTCGGTGGCGGTTGCTTCGAGTTCTTCGAGCTGAAGCTCCATCTGCTCCAGCAGGCGCGCCGTACGTTCCGAACGGGTGCCGTAAAGCTGGCGCCGCAGCTTCTCGATCTCGAGCTTGCAGTGGCTGATCAGCGCTTGCGTGCTCGACAGGTCCGCTCTTGCATTGGCGGCGTCGGCTTGGGCGACGGCGGCTTTAGCTTCGGCACTCGTCGCTGCGGCTTGCGCCCTTGCTGCCAGCCTCTCCGCCTCAACCCGCGCGGCGCGCTCGGCGAGGATCGTCGCATGCGCAGCAGCAAGATCGGAGGGAAGCGATTCAGGTGTGTCGGTCACCTGATGATGGAATCACATCCATCAACAGCCGCAAGCAAAATCCTACCCCATCGACGTCGGACGCCAACTCTCTTGCGGATGGCGCCAGTCGATCCCAGACAGCAGATAGCCGAGTTGTGCCGGCGAGATCGTCACCACGCCGTCGGCCACGCTCGGCCACAGGAACCGGCCACGGCGCCTTGGCCGTCATGCCAGATCACCTTCAACAGATCGCCGCGCCGGCCCCGGAAGCAGAACAAATGGCCACTCAGCGGATCGTGCTTCAGCACTTCCTGCACCACGAGCGCAAGACTGGCGAAGCCCTTCCTCATGTCGGTATGGCCGGTGGCAAGCCACACCCGCACCCCGGTCGGTAACGGGATCATCGGGCCTGTCCACCCGACAGCGCAGCCAATGCCGCCGTCAACGTCGCCGGATCGACCGTGTCCATGATCCGAAGCTGCACTCCATTGGCAAATGCGATCTCGATCGTCCCGCCAGTTCCAGCACGAGCCGTCCACGTCGGTTGCTCCGGCGCAACCGAGACTGCCGCAAATTGCACCGCGTCCTCCTGCCGCAATGCCGGTGCGGGCCCGAAGGCGCCTGTTCGCGCCTGACGCCGCCAAACGGTCAGCAAATTGGGGTGCACATCATGCCGCCGCGCCACCTCGATGACGCTGGCCCCCGGCGCCAGGCTCTCCTCCACCATCCGACGCTTCTCGGCCGTCGTCCACCGCCGCCGTCGCTCCGGACCAGATAGAACCGCAACCTTGCTCACGTTTGCTCATTTGCTGGCAAATCAATCCGCAAACTATCGCAGCCAAAGTGGCCGCCCGGAAGGCGGTCCTCACCGAAGGATTACCCTTTGTGCGTTCTAGCAATTTCTTCACTGGATGCGTGGCGGCCCGAATGACAGTGCGGGCCTCCGGCCGGGCTTCAGGGCTTCGCCCGGGGCCGCGCAGATACTCATGAGCAACGGCCGCGTCGTCTCCGCCCATTCGGGCTGTAGCCTTGCAGACGCACGCAAAATCGACCTGCTGAATGCGACAAGAGGCGTCGTCGCTCTTCTGGAAGAGGTCGTCCGACGGGGCTGTCGCCTCTGACACGAATTGGGCCCGGGGCCGAAGCCCCGCGGCGAGGCCTGCGCGATGACAAAAGAGCGCCCGCCATTTGCGACGGGCCCCAAGTACAGGGAGGACCCCCACGATAGGTTGATTCGCGGCTGCGTTGTGTGGCGCTGTTCACACACTAACAGCGCATACGTCAGGCGATCCACAGGCGCGGATCGCGGCCCTCCTGTTCATCTGTTCTCCTGCTGCAGATTTGCACAGTTTGTCCACAAGGCAACAGAAACGGATCAGCTACGGAGCACGAACGTAACGCGGGACCGTCAAGCCCTGTGTCACTCTACTGTCGTTGTCCCGTCACCGCGTCGAAACAAGGGCTCGAACAGCGTGTCGCTACTGCCACAGGGGGCTTCGAAAGGATCGGATTCCAGAAGCCGCCATTTTTCTGCAGCCACAAAGCCATCCTGAACATCGAACTTTGTCGGCGCGCAGATTCGTTCAAGGATTGAGTTCGATGTTTGAGTTGGCCGCCGCGCTTATCACGCTATTCAGTGCCAGCATTTTTCTGGCGCATGCAGTCGAAGCCTATTACGCCAAATGAGAAGCGCGGGACCGAAGCCCCGCGTCCAGCTGTGCTGCTCGACATGTCTTAGCCTTGTGGGGCTGACGTGATAGCTGGAAAACTTAGGGGAGATCCTCCAACCGAGACAGGACCTACAGGTTTAGGCTGCCGAGTCATCCTTTTGCGCACCACTCCGGATAGCCGGTAACGAGCGCGCCCTGTTGGAATGGAGGAGGTTACCTCCGGGGCTATTGCATTTTGCAGCGAGTCGACCTTCGCTATAAGCGTGGAAATCTGAGCAGACATCTTCTTCACGTCGACACGTTCTTCCGTTATTTGGGCAGATATTTTCTTCACATCGGCCTGTTCATCCGTGACGCTCTGTCTTAGAGAAGCAAGTGTAGTTGAATCCTGCTGAAGCAGAGCCGTGTTTTGCTGCAATGAGGAGCTGTTCTCTTGCAGCGAGGTAACGTGTTGCTGCTGGGCCGACTGAATATCCCTCAATGTCGCGACAACCGGATCCGGTATTGGATCGGAAGCTTTCTGGTGCGGAAGCAGTTCGGCCAAACTGCTCACATTCGGCAGGGCAAAATCGGAAGGCCACATTGTATAGACGGCCGCAGCAGAGTTTAGGCCAAGAGCGAACACCGACAGCGTCAAGATCGATTTACGGCTGGATCGCCTGCTCGGTGCTGTGGATTCGGGTTGTTCGATTTGGCTCTGCGTTTCCGATGTGTTGGTCACGTGCATCCTCAAATGAGTGAACAAAAAGGGAGCCGTCGCCGGATCGTCCTCGCGACGGCTCCTTTACGCGCGCCCACCTAAAACTGCCCTAGATTATGGGCTGATGAGATTAATTCCCCGTTATCGCCTCAGCCGCCTGGCGTGCGCCATCCGCCGCGCGCGGGTTCGCTTCCTATGGGTGCGGCGACAATTAACTTGGCCGGTTGACGACAACTAGCTTGGCCGGTGGGGCCGGACTGCGGGAGGGCGTAGCCCGACCAGAGTACGGTCCCGGCGGCGGCGCCGTTTTGTGGGGTCCCAGGACGCCACTGGCGGTCGTTTCTGAGGTGGTGCAGGTGGTTCTTTCCTCAAAGGAAAGAGCCGTCAGTGCCAGGCAGCCACCTCAACGACCACCAGGTGAGAACGTACATGGACCATCGTCGATTCCATCTGCAACTGACCGCCGCCAAACCCGGGATCAGCGAGCGCTCGGGACGCCGCATCGACCGCGATCCGACTTTACCGTCACAACGCAAGAAGGGGCGGGCCTATCGGACGCGTGCCAACCCGTTCGAAGGGATCTCGGAAGCCGAGATCGTGCCGCCGGTGCGGTCGATGCCGTCGCTGCAGGCCATTACGATCCTGCGCGAGCTGCAGCGTCGGTAGCAGCAGACACGACGGATTGCGGGATCGACGCCTCAAGCGGGAAACGCATCTGTTGTCCAACCAACTGACGCAAAGAGACAAGTCTCGCGCGATTTTTACTGCGCCAACAGGCACGCCGTCAGCAGGCATTCCTTCGAGGCCAATTGTTTCCGACTTGCTGGATCAAGAGTAATCGATCGGCGCGTCTAAAATCGAAAGGCAACTTGTTGTGAATATTGCGGCACGACGTCAAGTGTTGAGCGTTGCCCTCCGAAGGCAAAGGTCACATGTTCGAATCGTGTCGGGTGCGCCAATTGACACCACTCGGAATAAAACTGCGGACACTGCGATCGTCGACTGCGGCATGCCACCGCTAGGCCTCTCCGTGCTCACAGGCGGTATCATGTCTGTACATAGACAAAGTCAGACTGCGACCGGGTCAGCCGAGGCGATGGAAAATCAATACGCGAAGACCTCACTTCCTGAATGGCAACGGCAGATGTTTGAGCGTCAAGGGCAAAAGGGACTCAAGAATCACGTCCTTACTTCCACCCCCGCGCGCGGGATTGTTAAGTTCTCCGCCAAACGCGAGATGGCAGTACCCGTGCACCATCGACCATACGGCGACCAGTAATCCCTGGCCGTCAGGGCTCAGCGGCCGATCTGATGAAGTGCCGGTGGCGGCGCGGATCGCGTCTTCGAGTATGCGAAAGGACTCCTGGGAAACGCGCACGAATTCGGCATTGGTGTGGTCATGCTTATCGACGCGGAACATGAGCTGGAAACGCGCCGGAAATCTGAGAGCAAACTGTACATAAGCGACCCCCTGCTCGTGGAGCCGCCGCATCGGATCCTGGCCACCCCGCTTGTCGGCGGCCGCCAGTGCCGCTCCGAAGTCGTGGAAGCCGAGCAGCGCCACTTCGGTGAGCAGTCCCTTGGCGTCCCTGAAATGGTGCGATGGGGCGGCGGGCGAAACGCCGACGCGGCGCGCCGCCTCGCGCAGCGTGAAGCCCTCAACGCCGCGTTCCACAATAACCTGCTCCGCCGCGGCGATAAGCTGACGTCGCAGGTCGCCGTGATGATAGGTCTTCCTGATCGACTTGGTCGTCTTCCGTCGGCCGGGCTTGATCTTGACACTGTTCAAATCGAGTCCTAACCTAATTGAACACTGTTAAGATCATAGCGAGCAAGTTCATGGTTGGGAAGTATCTAGGGCCATCGTTCCGCGCAATCATGGCATTCCTGGCCGCAGGCGTCGCGCTTTATTCGCTTCGCTACTACGGCGTGCTGGCTGATCGTTGGCTGGACGTCGATCCAAAAATCCGCGCCGTCATTGCACACGTGCCCATCCAGGCGCTGACGCATATGCTGATCGCGCCCATAGCCCTCTTTCTCGGCCCGTTCCAGTTCTTTCCGGGAATGCGCGCAAAATATCCGCAAGCGCATCGCTGGTCGGGCCGCGTCTATGTCACAGCTTGCGTGGTTGCCGGAACTGGAGGGCTGGCTGCCTCGCCATATGCGTCCGGCGGCTCGGTCGCGGGACTTGGCTTCGGCATTTTAGCGGTACTCTGGCTCGGTACGACGCTCGGCGCATGGCGAGCCGCAGTGCAATGCCGATTCGCGCTGCATCGCCTGTTGATGCGATTCAGCTACGCGATGACGTTTGGCGCGGTGACCTTGCGGCTGCAAATTCCCCTCGGGTTTGCGCTGGGATATCCGACCTACTCGGCAATGTCGGTATGGCTCGCTTACACCTCCTGGATCCCGAACGTGATCGTCGTGGCGCTCTATTCGATAACGCAGGCGTTGCGCCGTCCGGTGGCGCCTGCGATCGATGATGGCCAAGTCAGTCAGGACGAGGAAGGTCGCGAAGGCGAAAGTGGCAGATTGCGCGCGGGCCGGCCAAGCCGCTACGGTGATCGACCAGTACCTCGCCCGGCTCCCTGAGCCGACACGAGCGGCCCTTGAGAAGCTCAGGGAAGCGATCCGCGCCGCGGCCGCCGAGAACCATCAGCTACCAGCTGGCGGCGTTCAGAGACGGAGGCATGCTGGTCGCATTCGGTGCGGCCGCGAACCACTGCGGTTTCTACGTGATGAGCGGGACGGTCCTGCCGGGGTTTCGAGACGAGTTGGCCGATTACAAGACGTCCAAGGGCACCATCCGTTTCACGCCCGATCGGCTGCTGTCCAGCACGCTGGTCAAGAGGATCGTACGCGCCCGCCTCGCGGAGAACCGCGCAAGATCGGTGCAACGAGCGAAGCGTGGTGCGACCCGCACGCAGCCGCCTTCGGAATGACGTTCGCGTGGACGGTGGCGGTATTCGTGATCGATCAGGATCGCGTCCATGCGCGGCAGCGAACGATTGGCGCCTATGGTGCCTCCGCAAGTGGTCCTTCACCGGCGCTGATTGTGTACCTACCGCAAAGCTCCGAGCCTGGCCGCGTAGTCCCAATATGATAATGCTCCGAAGGCAAAGGTCACAGGTTTGAATCGTGCCGGGTGCGCCAGTTTTTTGTACGAAAAATCACGTTGAAGCAGACGATACCGGCCGATCCTGCTCCGTCGTTCTCCGCTCTGCTGTCCGCCAACAGCGGATACCCGATTGCCGCAACCCGTTTGGGCTACCGCTCCGTCCGTTGCTTGCAGGCCAGATGCAGCAAAAGCGACAGGCGGACGAACCTCGGTCTGGTGCCATGCAAAGGCCAGCTCCCTGTCAGCGAGGGCGCCCTTTTGTTTGCGTGTAATCCGACAGCGCCGCCGCTAAGTAGTCAAAGACGGCCCGCATAGGCGGGCTTCGACGCAGGTCTTCGTGCATTGCAAGCCAGACTTCCAAACTGAAAGAAAACTCTCTCGGCAATAAGTGGACGAGGCTGGGGTCTCGTCTGGCAACGGCGGTTTGGCAGATCCCGATTCCGAATCCCGCTCTAATCGCTGCAAGCTGAGCGAGGTGGCTGTCGGTGCGCAATGCGAAGTCCTCGCGGGTCAGGTTCATTCCCAGCCGCCGCAAAGCGCGGATCGATGCGGTTTCCCGATCGTACCCAATCAGCACATGCTGGGCTAGTTCGTGCATGTTGCCGGGTCGGCCATGCTCGTCGAGGTAACTGCGCTGTGCATGAAAGCCCAGCGTGACCTGACCTATTCGTCGCGCGGTGAGAGCCGCCTGTTTGGGTCGCGTCATCCTCACAGCAATGTCAGCAGCCCGGCGCAGCAGGTCCTCCGTACGATCGGAAACAGAAAGCTCAATCATGATCTCCGGGTGACGGGTGCGAAATTCGGTCAGCATCGAGGGCAACACTTCCGCGGCTACGATTTCACTGGCAGCAATTCGCACGACTGCGCGAGGCTGAACGGCATTGCCTGAGATCGCCCGGACCAGAGTTGCTGCCGCGGAGGCCATCGCCTGCGCATGAGTTTCGATCGCGTGAGCTGCACCCGTCGGTCTGAGGCCGTCTTGCGCGCGCGTAAACAACAGGGTGCCAAGCGAGGTCTCCAGCTCCCTGATATGCCGGCCAATTGTGGGCTGCGTGAGCCCCAAGGTCCGCGCCGCGCCCGAATAGCTTCCTTCCCGCAGCACAGCGAGGAACGAACGGTAGAGCTCCCATCCCGGGTCCTTATCCATACATTTTTGTACATCGGATCGACGCCTTTCGACAATTCCGTTCAGGGGCCACGGTGGGCATCTTGATCCTTGCAACAGCCACCGACACTGGAGAACGTCCCATGCGTATTCATGCCATTCAAACCGGTACCGTCAGGATCAAGACAGCACAGGTCGAGGGCCGCGGCCACGGACTTCGACGCCGATTAGCGATCTTTACGGATACGCGCTGGACCGAATGGCTGCCTACCTATGCGTGGGCAATCGAGCATCCGGAGGGCGTCATCGTCGTCGATACCGGCCAGGGGGCGCACCTGCGCGAAAGCGCGCGGTCGCTTCACCCTTATGTGAGATGGGAAGTCGCGTTCCGAATTGAGCGCGAAGAGGAGATTGGTCCGCAGTTGCGCACCCTCGGCATCGGACCGCGAGATGTGAAGACGGTCGTTTTGACCCACTTGCACATGGATCACGATGGCGGACTTGCCCATTTCCCGAACAGCCAAATCCTCGTTGCGCCCGGCGAGTTGCGGACCGCGAGCGGATGGGCGGGGTGGATGCGGGGCTATGTCCCTCATCGGTGGCCCAGATGGTTCGATCCGATGCCGCTCAGCCTTGCAGCGGAACCATTTGGCCCCTTCGCGCGCAGCGCCCGCCTGACCGATGCCGGGGACGTTGTGGCAGTCGCGACGCCTGGCCATACCGCGGATCACGTCTCGGTCCTGGTTCAGGACGGTGACACGATCGTATTCCTCGCCGGCGACACCTCCTACAATGAGGCCTTGATGCTCGCAGGTATGGTGGATGGCGCCAGTGCGGATGAGCAGCTCTCCCTGGCGACATTGGATGCAATCCGAGCCTTCGTGCAAAGTCGTCCGACCGTGTATCTGCCCACCCACGATCTCGATTCCGGTGCCCGGCTTACAAATCGCCGTTCCGCGGGGGGCTGACGCGCATTGCCGCACCCGGCACATTTCTGCTCTCAGTCGGGGGTCAGCGTTCGATCGCCCGAACAAGGATGTCGACAAGCGACGTGATGAGATTCTGCATGTCGCCCCTGTCAGCCGCGGTCTCGCGCAGACCTCTCATGCTGAAGACGAGCGCACGCGCAGCCTGCTCCGTCGACATCTTCAGACGCGCGGTGCGGAAGCGCTCGGAGATGAGCTCGACGACGAGGCCCTGGAAATTTCGATAGACCTGCTGAACGGCGGGATATCGCAGATCGAACAGGTCCGCGGCGTCCGGGTGTGCGGCCGCAAGATCAATGCCGTGACATCCCCATGACAGACACGCGTGAAGCAGCTTACCACGCAGATCTTTCAGATGCGCCACCTCAGCACGGATGCTGGCCAGCTTATCCTGGTCCATCCGCTCAACCACCGCCGTGAAAATGGCCTCCTTGTCCGGAAACAGCAGATAGAGCGCTGGCCGGGAGATTTCGCAGCGCTCCGCGATGTCGCCCATTGTGGTGCGAGCAAAGCCATATCTGCAGAACACTTCCGTCGCGCGTTCGACTACGCGCTGATGCTTGCTGCCGGAAATAGACATTCTTCCTTCTCGCATCTTCCTTTCGGAAGAGGTTGTCAAATTGGCGATTTGACATTATTACTTATTTTGTAATATCGTCAAAGACGCGCAAGCGAGCGAAGCGGAGAAGCCATGTGAACAGCGAGATTCACTTGAAAACATGGAATGCGTATCAGCGCGCTTGGGGGCCGGTCCATGAAACGGAACGCGAAGAGCTGCTTCGCTCATGCGTTAGCGACAACATTTTGTACACGGATCCTTCGTCGCAGAGCCATGGTGTACAGGAACTCATGGTCCGCATCGCGCAATCGCAGCAGAAGTTCACGGGCGCATACTTCAGAAACGACAGCTTTCTCGAACATCACGACCAGGGACTCTTCCTCTGGACGATGTACGACAAGGACGGCCGGGCCTTCGTGAAGGGGAGCAGCTTCGGCCGCTTTGGCGCCGATGGCCGACTCGTTCAGGCAACGGGCTTCTTCGAAGCACCGTCGAACAAGACTTGAGCGGACTGCGTGTCCCGCCCTAGCCGGCTGCCAGGCTGAGCACATCGGCCGGCGGCATGTGTGCAGACGTACTGCCGGGTCTAGCAGCCGCTCATCTGCCGATTTACGGGAATGCCTCAGCCGCCGTTACGGCCGGTTTGTTCGGTTGCTGATGAAGGCCGCCGAGGATCGCAACCCACCATTCGAGCTACGGCCGAATACTGCCGTTTCGCGTCCTTTCCCATAGGCACGCGCAGGAGAACTCAAGCGGAGACCACCGGCTCTCGATCCTCTCGCGAGGTGGAGTGTGCGCCAAGGTTGAGAACGCCTCGTTTGTGCCCCTTCCGCCCGAACCCACCGATGAAGGTGTAGAACGCCGGCGTGAAGATGAGGCCGAAGCAAGTCACGCCGAGCATCCCGAACAGCACCGCTGTCCCCAGCGATTGCCGCATCTCTGCTCCGGCTCCGGTTGCGACCGCAAGCGGGGCAACACCCAAGATGAACGCGAGCGAGGTCATCAGGATCGGCCACGCCGGGCGGAAAGTACTTTTTCAACTCATTCAGCGATCCGAGCACCTCATGGTCGACGGCGAGCGAATTGGCGCCGGGCTCGGCATAGATCAGCAGCACCGTCGCATTGCCGCGGTCCTTATAGGCCGTGCTGCCGTAGTCGGCGGCACCGACCTCGACGCGGCCGATGTCCCGGACGCGGGTCACGTGGCCCCGGTTGTCGGATTTGACGATGATGTCGGCGAATTCCTCGGGCGTCGACAGCCGGCCGAGCGCTTCGATGTTGATCTGATAGGCCTCGCGGCTCGGGATCGGCGGCTGGTTCAAAATACCGGCCGAGACAGGAAATCGCGATAAGACGAGGAGCGTGCGATGAAAATCGTCACGATAGTCGCGGCCGTCGCTACCGGCGCCGTCGTTTGGTTCGCCTTCTGCACTTCGCCTTCGGCGGCATCGGATTTCAGGAACTTCGTCGCGGAGTCGTTCAAACCTGAAGATCCGGCCGGAGTTCGCTTGCGCTCGCCGCTCTCGACCATGCCTTCTGGGATCATGTCCCAACGTTTCCGCGACGCTCACGACCACGGCTTTTGACCACAGCCGCTCGCGGTGGTTTGCGATCGGCTACCTGATCGCCGAACCCGAAGCGCCCTCCTTCATCTCCAGTACAGTTGCGCGCAGCCAACTGGACCGACTGCGCTTGTGACACAAGACCCGAGGCGGACCGCAACTAAAATGGACAGCAAGACGGATAGCGAGTGACATCAGTCAAAGATACGGCAGCAGAAGCCGCGTGGCCGCGTCGCGCAATTGGGTCCATCGGGGCCGGGAGGCAAGCTCGTCCGGGCTGAGCTTGCGGGCTTGTGAAATCTTCTGGTCGATCAGAGCATCGACATTCGCGGTCACCGCGCTATCGTAACATTCGAGATCGAACTCGAAATTTAGCCGCAGGCTCCGCGTGTCCCAGTTCGAGCTTCCGATTAGGCACCATTGCCCGTCCACCGTCATGAGCTTGGCATGGTTAAAGGGCGATGGCGTGAAATAGACAGTGGCGAGCACATCCTTGAAAAAGCGCAGATGCGCCAGCATCGCCCAATCCATGAAGACGTAATCGCATCGCTGCGGAATCAGAATCTCGACGGAAACCCCGCGCAGACCTGCCTGTGCGATGGCGAACTGGAGACGCTGGTCGGGAAGAAAATAAGGTGTGACAATACGAACCCTATTTTGTGCCTGAGCAAGGGCCGCACCGAGGATCGTCTCCAGCTTATACATATCCGCATCCGGCCCCGAATGGATGCCGCGGGCGGCAACCGATCCCGCGGAGTCGATAAGGGGCCACCAAGCATCCTTGTCCAGCACCTCATCCGTCGTAAACGACCAGTCTCGCGCAAAGGTGTCCATGAGCTGCCGAGTAACCGGACCCTCCACCCGGACTTGCACGCCGTCGACATATTCTTTCAGTGCGCGACGGCGTGAGTGGTCCGCGCCAATGTTCAATCCGCCGGTGAATCCTGTCGTCCCATCGACGATCAGGAGCTTCTTATGATTGCGCATATTAAGGAATGGCATGCGCCATGGCACCCAAGTGTGAAGGAATCGAGCGGCGGGGACCCCGGCGGCTTCTAGGTCGCGCAGCTGTGATGACAGAATATAGCCGCTGCCGATGCCGTCGATTAGCACACGCACCTCAACGCCGCGCTTGTGTGCGTCAATCAGAGCACCGATGAAGGAGCGCCCGACCGAGTCATCGCGGAAGATATAAGAGCCGAGTGCGACGCTGTGACGGGCATCGTGGATAGCGGCCAGCATCGCCGGATATGCTTCATCGCCACCCCGCAAGACCGAAACGGTATTACCGGCAATCAGCGGGCTTCCTGTCACACGCTGGGCGATAGCGGAAAGGGCGGCGATGTTCGGCGGCACCGACGGGTACGCATCGGGGCCGGTAGCGCTTCCACGCTCGTGTTCGAGCTTCGCAAAATGCAAAGCCCGGCGCGTCACGCGATTGATACCAAAGACGAAATAGAGTAGCGCGCCGAAAACTGGAGACAGCCAGGCGACCGCGATCCAGCCCAGCGCGGCGCGGACGTCGCTCTTCGTCAGCAGCACGTCGACCGTGACGGTGCCTGCGAGGAGCACATAAATCACCGTAAGCAGAATCTGCATCAACCGGATCCCGTTCGATGGCCGCTCGGCAGTATTCCAGCTCGGTGTGCAGGTTGCCAAAACCCTTGCTTGAGATGGGCAACGTATAATATCCTAGCAAGGCTAGCAGGTGTCGCGTATGCGGTTGGATTCTTCCGCCTCTGAAAGTGTCGAATCACTCGTCCCTCTCACTAAATATCACCCAGTTTTCCCCGTTTCGAGCGATTACAGTCTTAGCGTCCGCGGGCGCCGCGACACTGCGACTTCGAGTGTCATTCGGGAGAAGGATACTTGGGAACTGAAGAACGCCAGGCGGGGATTGAAGCTTGAAAGTTATAAGCTGGAACTTGTTGCGCTTGACTGGCGCGGGGGTAGAGGATGTAGCCGCTCTGGTCGAACGACATCATCCCGACCTTCTCTTCTTGCAGGAAGCGATCGAGGAAATGGCGGATCTACCGACCCTGGTCGGCGGATATTTTTTCCGCCAACCACTGGAAGGCCGCATTTACGGTCTGGCGGCGTGGAGCCCGCATCCGTTGCCGCGGCCCGACGCGCTACGACTGCCGGTTTCGCAGGTGCCCGGTCGCGTACCGCCTCGCGTCGCACAAATCGTGCAGCTTGGTGACGTAACTTTCGCCAACGTGCATCTTTCGCACGGCCAGTTCCTGAACCGGTGGCAACTCATGCACATCGCAACTACCCTCGACGGTCCGGCGGCCATTGTCGGCGACTACAACGCAGTCGGGCCGATCAAGCTTGCCGGATTCAAGGACGTCGGGCCGCGCCAATCCACGCACAGTCCGAACGACATCATTTCCTTTCGCCTCGATCGCTGCATGGCGCGAGGTTTGCGCTGTTCCTATGCTCGAGTGCTGGCGCGCGGGTCTTCCGACCATCATCCGATCTTGCTCAAGCTACATACCTTGCCGGTCGTTCAGGTCTCGGATGGACTCGGCACAGCAAACGTTCGGCGCCCCATGTTGCGCATGAGCGTTGAACGATGGCTTCGAGTCGTGCGCGAAGCACCCGCTCGCATTCGTGTGAGGCAGACTTTCTTGGAAGCGCTTGATTTGAAATTGCGGAAAGCGAAGCGCGCTAAGGCAAAGCGGAAGCGTACCAGCCCTGAGAGCAATGACATCATGGCGCCGCAGCGCATTGAGGATCGCGGTCGATCGGAAATTCGATAGTGTCCCGGTCTTGCGTCCTTGATAGCATCAAAATCCGCAGCATAGCTGACGCTGAGCGCCACGATAAGATAACTAGCTATCCATCTCACCGGTAGGTGACCGTGGCCTCATACTTTGAGCGGTCTAATTTCTGACGTTCCTGCGCCTTACCTTCGTTTCCGACTTCTTGGAGAACCTATCTGGCTTTCGCGGCAACCAATTGCAGTGGCGGCAAGACGGCTTCCGCAATGGCTCACACAGAAACAGGAGCCATTGTAGCTGGTGTCCTCGCAGTAATCACGATCGTCTCGGGCCTAATCGCGAAACTAAAGAACTTATAAAAACCGCCTACTAAGCGACACACAAGCTCAAGCTCGTGCTCAATCCTGTGGGCCGCGACGGCAAGGATACGTTGGTCGGCGACGATCAGTACCAAACGAAATAGCCAGCCTGGTTTCTTGCGGACGCCGACACGGGTTACGACCTGACTCGCCTGCTATCCGACGTTGCCCAGTTCCAGCACAAGCGCGCTTGCTTCGGTTCCGGGCGATTGGTAGCGAGAAACCTCGTGCTTACGGCCGCTCACATGCTGACGAAGCGGGAAACCCAGGCGGAACCCTAATTCGAGAATTGGGAAGCACGACTTGAAAGGGACAGAGGCGTCGGTGACTGGCGTTTCCGCGAGGGTAACCGCGTTGTGTGGCGCGACTTTGCGCGTGATCTCGCGCTCATCGAAATAGCAGCCCCGACAGACCAGCCACTGGACCCACATCTAGAGCTGCGCGTCGCGCAAGTGACGACGAACGATCGACAGGCCGTCGAAGCCGTTACCCGCGGGCATCGTAGCAGGCGGAGGCGTCGCGTCCCTTGACGGCGGCATTTGGCGACTTTTCCAATCTTAGCGCCCAGAGCTAGTGAAATCGCAGCAGCTCCTTGTCCGTAGCGGCCCTCGCGACAGTCTGTCCGGGCCGGAACGGAGCGGGGTCCCTTCCGAAGCCCGAATCATTGCAGGTTTGCGGAGAGCTAGCCCGAAACAATCCGAGGTCGCCGCTGATACTCGAGCCAAAGGGCGCATAGGCCACATCGATCGCGACTAGTTCCGTGTCGATCGCGCGTGCGAAGTCGCCGTTTTGAGCGTAGGCGCACGCCAGCGTATCGAGGCCATCTCCGTCCGCCGGAACGGCAGTAGCTCGAAGTCCGTGCTGCACCGCCTTGGCTCCATCGCGCCATTCGATCTTCGGTGCGGCGGCGTAGAACCAGAAGAGATTGTTCAATGCGAACGGGTGGGTGCAGTCGGTCAAAACAGATCGCTGGTAGAAGTCAATCATGCGCGCGATGTCGCCGCGCCACGACCAAGCGACAGCGACCGAGGCATCGTGGTATGCGATCGTCTGGTTGTCGTTCATCGTTTCAAGGATGCCACCTCGCCCGACAAACGAATCTGCAATTCCCCAATTGGTCTTGTAGTAGGCATCATCCGTTTCGAAGCCATCCATGGTTTCAAAATTCACAGATGATCCGATTTCCCAACGAACGAAATTGTGCCGGGGAATTTCAACGAGGTGCAGCGGATACTTCATGACCTCCGCGATCGCGAGGTAAATGAAGGACGCAATATCGCAGTCGACGACGTAGAAAGGTCCGCCGTTGTTGGCATCGATGAATTTAATGCGCCGGATGTTGTGGCTTTGATTGCGAAGGTCTCGCAAATCATTAAGGTCGTCGTACATCGTCGGCCCCAAGCCATCGCTTAGAAGCTGCACCAATTCGTGGCCGGGATAGACAAAGCCGTGTCGAAGAAGAATGCAGTCGATGGCCGTTAGCGCGTCGACTGCGAACGTTTTCGCCCGGGACGCCGGCAACCCGGCCGGATAGGGCTCAAGTGTGGCGACGCCCTCATCGATGAGAGCGTCCAGTATGGCGTACATTGCGAGGGTCACATCGCCAGCGCCAGTTTCATCATCAAGAAAGCGATGCCCGACCGTGTGGTATTTTGATTTGTATCCTGCCGGAGGCGGAGCAAAAGGGCCGGCAGGAACTGCGGTCGAACATGTGTTCGGCGTCCTTAGGACGGCGGCAAAGCGCACTCGCAAATCGTGAGCTGCAACGGAACCCGTGCCAAGCATCAATCCCACAAAGAATGCTGGAATAAATTTTTTATTCACGAGCCTACCTTCCAAAATCACGTCCGGGCGACCGCATTGAGGGAGCGATCCTGCGACTGATCCCGGCGCATTGACAGCAGCGAGGATCGCAAATTGACGAATTCCTTCCAAGCGTGAAGTGCTGCGATACAATCTTCCGTCGTATCCCCCTGCTCCGGTTGAACTATATCACGTTGAATGGTTGTCCACATACAACTGGAGAAGATTTGCCAGTGCTTTGTCGCTGGGTGCGGTGCATCTCGAAGTCCAGTTTTGGCGCTCCCGAGGGAAGCGAGGGAAGCCAACAAAATCAATGGACTAAGAAATCGTTTGGGGAAAATTGGCTTCATTGTCTTGCAACGCTTTTCAACCGAGCCACCCAAATGGAGCCAAGCGCACCCGAGCCCTCAAGGGACCCCACAAGGTATGGCCCGCTCGCGGGAGGCACTGTTCTCATACGTCGGTCAGCCTCGCTCGTTTGAAGGTTTCATACGTCGCCAAGGGGCCTCTCATGCGCAATCACGCATGCCGAACCAGCCCCGCAATCCGACTGACTTTGGCGCGCTAGGAGCATCAGGCAGCCCGCGCAGCCGATCGCCTGCAATGTCCGTAGTTGAAGGTAAAGCAGAAGACATGTGCTCGCGATGAGCCTTTCGCGTTTTGACCCTCAGGCGACTTCGCTGCTCAATCCATCGGACCCTAAAAATGGCGGCTTCGATCCGTCCAACCCCGGCGGTTCCGTGGTCGCAGTGCCCACCATTGCCGAGTCGGTTCAACACCCGTTTTACCCATCCGGCGAGCCGGCGGGCAAATTTTGTGCTTTAATTATCAAATCGGGGCTTGGGGTTGTTTGGAAGTCCACCTGGCATCGACCATGTCAGCCTCGCTGTAGCTGACGTCGATGTGACGTACGCAAGGCTGCGAGCGGGGTTCGTGTTTAGTGATGCGCCGGAGGACCAATCCTGGGGCGCCCGCATGGTCGATCTAAAGGACCCAGACGGCAATAACCTTTACCTGCTTCAAGAGCTCCGGGTCGCAATGGTTGCGTCTTCAGCAAGAACATTCCTCATCGTTCGCGGTCTTTTGCCGTTGCTCAAGCGGGCGAGGTCGCGCTTGATCACTTTGATCGCCGTTCTGTGCTGCGCCATCAATGCCCACTCTGCCGGCGCGCAAATCGCGAGCTGTGCATCGGAGGTACCTCCGTCGGAACAATTCGGCGGGCTGTTCCGAGATGTGCAACTGAAGCGAATATTCCCGGATAGCAAAACCTTTGCTGATTTGCACTTTGACGCGTCGCCCAACGCGATACTTTCTGATTATGAGGCTCGCAAACTTGAATCCGGCTTTGATCTTGGCGCATTCGTTCACCAACATTTTTCAGTGCCGCCAGAGGGGCCAACCGTTTCCCCCGCGTCGCCAGGCGAACCGATTAATACATACATTGCACGGCTCTGGGATGTCCTGAGCCACCAAAGCGAGGAGATATCGAGCCATTCGTCCCTCATACCTCTACCCTACCGCTATGTCGTGCCCGGTGGCCGATTCCGTGAGCTCTACTATTGGGATTCTTATTTCACCATGTTGGGCCTCGAAGCGGACGGCCGCCACGACCTCGCGCTCAACATGCTTAGGAACTTCGCCTTCGAGATCGATTGCTACGGACACGTGCCCAACGGGAATCGGACCTACTATCTGAGCCGCTCTCAGCCACCGTTCTTTTCGTTAATGGTGGACATGATCGCGGAGCGAATGGGTGAAGGGTCCTACGTGACCTACCTTCCAGAGCTGGAAGCGGAATATGAGTATTGGATGGATGGTTCCGCGATCCTGCGAAGAGGTCAGAGCTACCGCCGCGTGGTCCGGCTTAACGATGGGACGATCCTCAATCGTTATTGGGACGACCGAGCTGAGCCGCGCGACGAATCCTATCGCGAGGACGTCTCGACGGCCCGCGAGGGTCGCCGAGACCCCGGAGATGTCTACCGCAACCTTCGAGCGGCAGCCGAATCGGGATGGGATTTCGGTTCCCGATGGCTTACCGATGGCCATACCCTCAGCACGATCATGACCACGGCCATACTGCCGGTGGATCTCAACAGTCTCATGGTTCACCTGGAGCAAACACTTGCCAAAGCGCATCGGATCAAGGGAGATGGCGATCGGTCGTCTCACTTCGCTGCATTGGCGGTTCGTCGCGAAGCCGCCATTCGGAAGCTGATGTGGAACGAGCGGTTCCATGCATTTACCGATTACGCATGGCGGAGGCACAAAGCTCTGCCGGTTACCGCCGCCGGGCTATTCCCGCTGTTCCTCCACGTTGCGAGCCAGCGTCAAGCAGAGATAGAAGCTCAAACCGTGCGGCGAAAGCTGCTGATGCCTGGTGGCATAGCCACGACACTGGTGGTGACCGGCCAACAATGGGATCAGCCAAATGGCTGGGCCCCGCTGCAGTGGATCGCAGTCATTGGGCTTAAAAATTACAACGAAGCACAATTGGCAGAAGCAATCGCGAAGCGCTGGAGCTGCGAAATTATAAACGTCTATCAAAGGTCACGTGTCGTGGTAGAGAAATACAATCTGATGAGTGGACGCGCCGGCGGCGGTGGAGAATATGCAGTCCAGGTCGGTTTCGGCTGGACCAACGGCGTGCTGCGCGCGCTTACATCGTTGTATCCGGCCCTGTCGAGATTAAGTCCTCAACTCTGTGAAGCGTCGGGGGCGGCCTCGCCATGATTGGCGCCACTGGAAATACGAAGATCACGACCCCAACCCGATGTCGCAGTTTGGCCCCAAGGTGAAGAAGGTGGGAACGCGGCGCTGGTCCGCTGATCAGGGGCAGAGCGGACGTTGCCCCGGGATCCTCGACCGCCGGAACAGGACTCCCCGCCGGTCGCTTTCGGCGCAAAGCAGATCTCCCGAAATTTATGAGTCCGCTCCCTAAGACCGCTCGGTCTTTCCCGCCGCGCTCACCTCGGCGATGAGCTGCTTCACGACACGGCGCCATTTCGACGGCAGCCTCGGATAAAGCCGGTGCACCGTCTCTCCGCTCTTGAGCGGCACATGCCAGTAGGGACCGAGATTGCCCGCCGGCGACGGCCCCATGTCGACCCAGGCGCGCGACCAGTCGAGATCTGCCCATTGCTCCTCGGTGATGGTGTAGCCGTCGCGCAGCCAATCCTTGCGCGTGGTTCCAGTGAGCCATTCGGGAAGTTCTGGAGCATCAGTCACTGCGGGCCCTCTGGACTGGCAATATCGGTCGTGGCGGAATGAGGCGGGAAAGGCGCCTGCCAATTCCATGCGAATGCTCGGAGCTCAATGGGTAACAAAGTGCTACCTCGTGTTGAGGGCGAGAGTGAGAGTGGCCGTTATGCGATCCAATTTGAGGGAGCCATCCGCCAATGGGACGTGCGCGGCAAATGGGTTGATATGTCAGACCCGCGGCCGTCGGCGATCCTGGCAAGAGGCAAGAAGTGGATTGGCCCCACCTGGTCGCATGTGGACGCAAACCTCGTGTTGCGGTGGACACCATCCAAGACGGAGGAGACCTCCGGCGAGGCCATCGTGATCGATTTCCGCGCCTGCCCCATGGTGATGGAGGAGCTTGCGCTTGTCCCCGAGGAGGAACGCAAAGGACCGTGATCATCCGGACCAGAGGCGGGCTGCCCTACTCGGAAGATACATTCCAGGAGGTCTGGAGGGACGTGCGCAAGGCGGCGGGAATACCGAAGGAGATCTGGAACCGCGACCTGCGCGCGTCAGGCTCGACGGAGGCGCGCGCCGCCGGCGCGCCGATCGACGACGTCAAGAAGCTGATGGGCCACACGGCGCACTCGGAGACGACGGCAAAGGTCTATGACCGTGCGAAGCTGGAAGCGCATCGTCGCATCGCCGCCGCTCGAAAGGCCGTCCGCTCCACGGACTGACTGGCGCGTCGTCGGCGCATGCGGCGCATTAGAGCCAGTTATTTCAGTTACTTAGAACGCGTACCTGCTACCCTCTTGTTAACCGGAGAACCGGGAGAGGCCGCCGCTGCGGCGCAGAAACCGCTTCAGCGATCCGGCGCAGCGCCTTCGCGCGCAACGGCTTTCAGGATTTGAGCGGCGGCGCGGAAATCGACCAGGCGCGCCGTCCGGGCGCGCGCCGCTTCCGCGTCATGCCCCCACTGCTCGGCGTTCCAATCCTCATCGACATGGGCCGCGGTCCAGACCTGGTCGGGGTCGCGCACGCCACGCCAGAGCGCCAGTGCCAGCAGCGCCGAGCCGGTCACGGTCGTCACCACGTGCAATGCTGCGACCGACCAGGGATCGCCGGGCAAAGCCGCCCGCGCCGCCGCCACGGCGGTGTCGGGCTGGCGGGTGTGCACGACGCCCTGGGCAAGGATGAAATGTGCCCCGAGCGCATCGGCCGCCCAGAACAGCACGGGATCCCATTGTTCAGCTTCCCGCGCCACCAGCGCCTCGGGATGCCCGGCCCGATAGAACAGCAGGTCGGACTGCAGATATTTGGCGATGTCAGCGGCAACGAGGTCCACCCGCCCGACCACGGCCTCGACCACGCTGTTGGCAAAGCGCGTCAACGGCATCGTCAGCGGATCGATGGTGTCGCCCTGCGCCTGCCATTCCTGCGCAACCGCGTGCGCAATCGCAGCGTTCGGCACGGTCACTATGCGGCCCGAGGGGGTGCGGATCGGCCTGCCGTCGAGCGTGATGGAGTAGGCGCCCTCCGCCTCGGCCACGGCCGCCTCCTTGTAAAGTCGCTTGCGCTGCGGCGCGCGTGCCGACCGCCGCGCCGCCTCCTGCGGGTCGAGCGGCGAGTGGCCGATCACCTCCTCGAACAGTTCACGCATGCGACGCTTTCTCTCTCCCGGCCAGAACCGCCTGCCCTTATGATATGCACTGTCGGGGGTAAAGCGACCCCCCGCGGCGGCGTCGGAATAAAGTGTCGTGAGTGGAATTTACCGTGAAAGGAACACCTGGCCCTGTGGACCTGCGCTTCGCCGCGAAAATGCGTCATGAAGCCGATGTTAGCCGGGTCCGGGCGGGTGTAATGGAAAACCAGCAGGTTGCATGCATGTGAGAGCGACGCCTGCCATGCACAGATTGATCGGAACGGTTCTGATCCTGGCGTGCGCCTTCGCATCAGCGCCGGCCGAGGCCGGATTTCGTTCCCCGGAATCGCTGATCAGAAATGTCTACGCCTATTATGGCAACGGCTCGCCGGAGGTTTCGGACGGGCTGCCGCGTGACCCTGACACCGCGCGGCAATTCTTCGACCCGAGCCTGCGCACCGCCTGGGCGTCGGCCAAGAGCGAACCTTACGATTTCCTGGTGCAGAGCCCGACCTGGCGGGTCGGCCCGGTCTCGATCTCGATCCTGCGCAAGCAATACGACAAGACCTATGTCTCGGTGGCCTTCGACAATATGGGCCGTTCGGTCCGCTTGGACTACATTCTCGTCAAGGGGCCCGACGGCTGGCTGATCACCGACGTCGAGAGCCCCTACGACTCGCTGCGCATGTTCCTCGACCAGTTCAAGAACTAGTCGCGGTTGGCGCAGCCGCCCGCATACTGGGCGCGCGCGTTGGGCCCGAGGCCGGCCGCGGCGCCGGCGTCCAGGCATCCGCTGAAGCGTTCGCCGAACGACGGTCGGGTCGGAGCCGTGACATAGTTCCGGCTCGGCAGCTCATCCATTTTCGGAATGACTGGCACTGTGATCTTCGGTCCGGGCGGCACAGGCACCAGGGGATCGAACCGCGAGGCGCCCGGCGCCGGCTGATAAAATTGCTGCGCCCGGGCCGCACCAACCACCGCCAGTGTCGACATCAGCACAGTTACTGGGATCATCCATCGCCTCATGCGACACATGTCGTGTCTGCGGGACACCGCCACAAGGGCCGTCCCGGAAGCGTGAACAACCCGCCCGCAGCCCGTGCATTGCAACGCCCACAAGGGAAATCAGCGCCGCACAATGCTCTCGGCTGCGGGCCGCCGCTGCTCCCATCCGGCGCGTTCGAGTTCCGGACAATCGTCCGCGGCCTCCGGGTAGCCGATGCAGAAATAGCCGATGAAGCGCCAAGCCGCGGGGACCTCGAGCGCAGCGGCAATCGCCGTGGGATCGAGGATCGAGACCCAGCCGACGCCGAGTCCCTCGGCGCGGGCTGCGAGCCACAGGGAAAAGATCGCGGTCACGGTGGAATATTCCGCCGTCTCCGGCATGGTCCGGCGGCCGAGCGCATGACCGACACTGGTGTCGCGGTCGGCGAAGACCGCGAGATGACAGGGCGCTTCGCGAAGGCCCGCGAGCTTCAACGCGGCATAACGCTGCGCCCGCTCGCCACTATAGGCGCCGAGTGCCTCGGCATTCGCGGCTTCGAAATTGGCCAGAATGGCCTGACGGCGCGTTGCATCTTCGACCACGACGAAGCGCCAGGGCTGGCTCAAGCCCACCGACGGCGCCGTGCAGGCGATGTCGATCAGGCGCTCCAGCACGCCCAGGGGGAGCGCATCGCCGCGAAAACGCCGGACGTCGCGGCGCCAGCAGAACAGATCACGCAGGCGGGCGCGGAAGGCAGCGTCGAACTCAGGCGGAAACTCCCGGGGCATGGCCGGCTATAACCGCTGCCGCACAACTCCACAAGGAAGGCTGTTCATCCATCCCCTTTCGCCCCGGGGGCCTGAATCGGGTCACGGCTTCTGGTAGATGACCTGCCCGGCGCGAATGGTGGTTGCGACCTTGGCGAGATTGCGGACATCAGCGATGGGGTCGCCCTCGAGCACCACCAGATCGGCGTCGAAGCCTGGTTCAACCCTGCCCTTCTTTGCAGCTTTGAAATATCGGGCAGGATTGGTCGTGAGCGAGGCCAGCACCTGCCGTTCGGCCAGCGCCCGGTGCATGAGCACATATTCGGGCGTGGTGTCATAGATTGTCGTGAACCCGACATCCGTGCCAAAGAGGACGGTCCCGCCATTGTCCGAAAATGCCTTGAGCTGGGCGACACCGGAATCAGCCAGCCGGGCCGCCAGCTCCGGGCCGCCGATCGTCATCGCGAACAGCGACAATGTCGGGGTCAGCGCCGTGCCCTGCTCTTTGAAGCGCGCAAGCTGCTCGGCGCTATAGCCCGGCAGCCCGGGAACGATGTGCGCCATGATATCGACCTTGGCCTCGATCACCGTCTCCATGCCTGCCTTGTTCTGCGGATGCGCGAACACGGGCTTGCCTTGCGCATGCGCCACGTCGACGGCAGCCTTGGCGATCGCCGGGTCCATGTTGACGACCGGCTTGTCGCCCATATAGGCGCCGGTGAAGAGCTTCATGCCGTCCAGCCCCATGCCCAAGTCACGGCGCGCCATCTCCGCGGCCTCCTCGGGCGTCGCAGCCTCCGGAAGCTGCGTCTCCGCTGGCAGATAGACAGGATGCCCGCCTTTGGGGAAAATGTCGCCGGCCAGCAGAATATTGGGGCCGGGGATTTCGCCCGCATTGACGCGCTGGCGTAACGGCAGCGAGTCGGTCGGGTTCGAGCCAAGATCCCAAACCGTGGTGAAGCCCCACCGCGTCAGCATGTCCTGCATATGCTGTGCAAGCGGCGCCGCCGCCGCATGCGCCGCACCTCTCCAGACGGCTTGCGTGAAATGAACGTGGCTGTTCCAGAAGCCGGCGACGATGGTCTTGCCGGTGCAATCGAGGACGTGCGCACCGTCGGGGATCTGGACCTCGCTCGCCCGGCCTGCCGCTCGAATGACGCCATCGGTGGTGACAACGACGGCATCCGCCAGCGGAGCAGCATCGGGAGAGCCGACGAGAGTGCCGCCCTTCAAGACCAGCGTCTCGGCGCTTGCCGCGACACCGGAGGTGACGGCCGCACCGAGCAGGCCGACGACAAGCGCGAAACGAAACCAATTGCCGATCATTGCGACACCTCATCCAATCCCGCGTCGACGGCTCAACCAGCGGCTGAGTGCAGGTGAGGATATCCGGTTTGTGCGACTTCGGCTTGATCGTTGTTGCGCTCGCTTTATCCCTGAGAGGCCGGCCGATCATTCCTCGGGCGCATTCTCGATCGGGTCGTAGCGGTCGGCTTCCAGCCCGAGCAGGTTCCAGGACTGCAGCATATGCGGGGGCAGCGGCGCGGTGACATCGATCACCCCGCCGCGCGGATGCGGGATCACGATCCGCCGCGCCAGAAGGTGCAGCCGGTTCTGAAGGCCTCCCGGCAACTCCCAGTTTTCCTTGCTGAAATATTTGGGATCGCCAAGGATCGGGTGGTCGATATGGGCCATATGGGCGCGCAGTTGATGGGTGCGCCCGGTGACCGGCTTCAGCGACACCCAGGCAAGCTTCTGCGCCGAGGCCTCGACCACCGCGTAATAGGTCACGGCGTGGCTGGCGCCCTCGTCGCCATGGGCGGCGATGCGCATGATGGTGTCGTCCTCGCTCTCCTCTTTCGCAAGATAGGTCGAGATGCGGCCCTGCTTCGGCTTCGGCACGCCGGCGACCAGCGCCCAATAGACCTTTCGCGCCGAACGGTGGCGGAAGGCGCCGGTCAGATGGGTTGCGGCAAAGCGCGTCCTGGCGACCAGGAGGCAGCCCGCCGTCTCCTTGTCGATCCGATGCACCAGCCGCGGCTTCTGCCCCTTGGCGTCGCGCATCACCTCGAGCATCTGGTCGATGTGCCGCGTGGTGCCGGAGCCGCCCTGCACCGCGAGCCCGGCAGGCTTGTTGAGGACCAGCACATCGTCGTCCTCGAACAGGATCATTGCCTTCAGCGCGTCGAGCGTCTTCTGCGCGGCTTCCGAGAGCGCGCCCGGCACCTTCGGCGCATCGAGCCGGAGCGGCGGAATGCGGACGCTCTGCCCGGCCTGCAGGCGGTCCTTGCTGTCGGCGCGCTTGCCGTCGACACGCAGCTCGCCTTTGCGAACGATGCGCTGGATGTGGGAGAATGACAGGCCGGGAAAGCGCGCCTCGAGGAAGCGGTCGATACGCATGTTGTCCTCGTCCGCCGTCACGACGACAGTCTGGACTTTCTTCGGCAAAGGCGGCGCGTCCGGAGTGAGCTTTGCGGGCTCGGCCGCGAAGGCCGCACGCTTCCCCTGGTCGTCCTGACGCTTGTCTTGTTCTGGCCGGCGTTCGGACAACCGCGGCGGCTTTGGGCCTGTCCGATACGCTTTCGGCCGCTCCGTCTGCACGCGCTCGCGCGCCCGGTCCTGCTGTTTGTCGCGCCCGCGCAAGGGACGGTCGTCCCGGCGATCGGATCTTGGCTGCGTTCTCTTGATGCGGCGGCTCATGCGGATTTCCCAAGCTTGCGCTGCGCGGATCGAACAACACGACGGCGCGGCAATGCCGCGATCTCAGCGCCAACACTGTTCTCGGCGAGCCGCAACTCGTAAAGCTGCTGCAGGTTCATCCAGAACTGCGGGGTGGTCCCGAACCAGTGCGCAAGGCGCAGCGCCGTATCCGCCGTAATCCCGCGCTGCCCGTGGATGATGCCGGTGACGCGATTCACGGGAACGTCGATCTGGCGGGACAGTTCCGCAGCCGTGATTCCGACCTGGCGCAGTTCTTCGGCAAGATGCTCGCCGGGATGGATAGGGGTCCTAGGCATCGTCACTTCCCTCATGATAATCGACGATCCCGACGTCCACGGGACCGGGTGATCCCTCGGGCCAGCTGAAACAGATCCGCCATTGATCGTTGATGCGAATCGAGAAATATCCGGCGCAATCGCCCTTGAGTGCTTCCAGCCGGTTGCCCGGCAATGCCGCCAGATCGGCCAGGCTCGTCGCGGCATCGAGCCGGTCAAGCCGCATCTCCGCCTGCCGGGCAAAGCCCGAGAACGCCTTGACATGTCGCCCGGAGGCAAAGCGCGCTGTGGCCTTGTCTCGATAGCTGATGATCACGACAGGTTGAGTCAGCTATCAGGAATTACGACTTACGTAAACAATAAACTGAAAGAGCGTCTACCTGCCCGCCTTCTCCCGCCTGAGCTTCGCCCAATAGTCGAGCCGCTTGCGGATCTCGCGCTCAAACCCGCGTTCGGGCGGATCGTAGAAATTTTGCCGGCCCAGGCTTTCCGGAAAATAGTCCTGGCCGGAAAACGCGTCCGGCGTGTCGTGGTCGTATTCGTAGCCTGAGCCGTAGCCTTCATCCTTCATCAGCCGCGTCGGCGAGTTGAGGATGTGCTTTGGCGGCAGCAGCGACCCCGCCTCCTTCGCGACCCGTTTCGCCGCGCCAAAAGCCGTGTAGGCGGCATTCGATTTCGGCGCGGTCGCGACATAGATCACGGCCTGCGCGATCGCGAGCTCGCCTTCGGGCGAGCCGAGAAAATCGTAGGCGTCCTTCGCCGCGTTGGCGACGACGAGCGCCTGCGGATCGGCGAGCCCAATGTCCTCCACCGCCATCCGCACCACGCGGCGGGCCAGGAACAGCGGGTCCTCGCCGGCGTCGAGCATGCGCGCCAGATAATAGAGTGCCGCATCCGGATCGGAGCCGCGCACCGATTTATGCAGCGCCGAGATCAGGTTGTAGTGCCCGTCGGCGGACTTGTCGTAGATCGGGGCGCGGCGCTGCAGGATGTCCTGCAGTTGCGCGGCATCGAAAATCTCGCCACCGCGTGCCGACCGCCAGACCTCTTCGGCGAGCGTCAGCGCGGCGCGTCCGTCGCCATCGGCCATGCGCACCAGCACGGCGCGAGCCTCGTCGTCGAGCGGCAGCCTCTTGCCTTCGATCGTCTCCGCATTGGCGAACAGTCTTTCGATCGCGGCAGGGTCGAGCGAATGAAACACCAGCACGCGCGCACGCGACAGCAACGCGGCGTTGAGCTCGAACGACGGATTCTCCGTGGTGGCGCCGACCAGCACGACCGTGCCGTCTTCCATGACGGGGAGAAAGGAATCCTGTTGCGCACGATTGAATCTGTGCACCTCGTCGACGAACAGCAGCGTGCCCTTCCCCATCTCGCGCCGCGCGCGCGCCGCATCGAAAACCTTCTTGAGGTCGGCGACGCCGGAGAACACCGCCGAAATCTGCTCGAAATGCAGCTCGGTCGCGTCCGCCAAGAGCCGTGCCACCGTGGTCTTGCCAGTGCCCGGCGGCCCCCAGAAAACCAGCGAGCCCAGCGTGCGTGTCTCCAGCATGCGCGTCAGCGCGCCGTCGGGGCCCAGGATGTGATCCTGGCCGACGACGTCGGAGAGCTTTCGCGGACGCAGCCGATCGGGCAACGGATGCGGCGCATCCTGCTCCAGCCCTGCGGCGGCGAACAGGCTCGCACCACCGACTTCGCGTGGTCGCTTTGGGCTCATCCACCCAGCGTGACGTTGATCTGCTGGCCGCCGCGCACCACCGTGATGTGCCAGATCCGCGGCGACTGGCTCGTCGCCTTTTCGAGATCAGAGGTCTTGGCGACCTTCTGGCTGTTCACGGCCAGGATGATGTCGCCCTTCTGGAAACCGACATTGGCCGCGGTGGAATCCTCGGGGATCTCGGTGAGGACAACACCTTCGAAGTCGGAGTCCAGATGCAGCTCGTCGGCGACCGCGGGCGAAATGTTGGAGACCTTCGCACCCTGGAACGGCGAGCGCGACTTCAGCACGATTTCGTTGCGCCCGGTATCGGGTGCGGTCTCGAGCGGCACTGCGAGCTTCACCTGCTTGCCGGCGCGGATCACGTCGACCTGCGCGGTGCCGCCGAGCGGACGGGTCGCAAAGCGATAGTCGAAGGCATTGGGATCGTCGACGCTCTGCCCATCGACCGACGCGATCAGGTCGGAGGCCCTGAGCCCGCCGCGCGCCGCCGGACCACTGGGAACGACGCTTGCGACCAGCGCCCCTGTCGGCGAGTGCAGGCCGAGCGAATCGGCGATCTCTGGCGTAACGGCCTGCAGCCGCGCGCCGAGCCAGGGGCGCTTCACCGCCTTGCCGCCGCTCTTGGCGGACGCCACGACGACGCGCACCATGTTGGCCGGGATCGCAAAGCCGATGCCCTGCGATCCGCCGGAGCGCGAATAGATCGCGGTGTTGATGCCGACCAGCCGGCCGCTCATGTCGACCAGCGCGCCGCCCGAATTGCCGGGATTGATCGGCGCATCGGTCTGGATGAAGAACTGATAGTCGCTGACGCCGACCCCGGTGCGCGCCAGGGCCGAAATGATCCCGTGCGTCACCGTCTGCCCGACGCCGAAGGGGTTGCCGATCGCGAGCACGACGTCGCCGACCAGGAGGTCGTCGGAATTGGCGAAGTCGAGCGTCGGAAACCGCTCGCTGGAATCCTTCAACCGTAACACGGCGATATCGGAGTGGGTGTCCGTGAGGATGATCTCGGCCTCGAACTCGCGCTTGTCGGCGAGCGAGACCTTGACCTGGTCGGCGCCCTCGATGACATGGACGTTGGTCACCACGAGTCCGGAAGGGTCGACCAGGACGCCTGATCCGAGCGAGCGCTGCATCTGCTCGCCCTGTTGCCCCTGCAGGCCGAAGAAGCGCCGGAAGATCGGGTCCTCGAGCAGCGGATTCTTGTTCTGGACCATCTTGGCGGCATAGACGTTGACGACCGCCGGCTGCACGCGTTGCACGATTGGCGCATAGGAGAGCCGCAATTCTGCCGGCGATGATGGCACGCGGCGTTCCTGGGCGAGCGCCGGGTGGAGGAAAAGGACGACGAGTGCGGCGCTCGCGGCGGCGCGGATGAGACGAAGCATTCCGACCTCACAGGGAAAAGCGCAGTGAATATAGGCGTTTCCGCCCGATAATCAAACAGCACTTTGCCTGCAGTCCACTCGCGAGGCGACAACCGGGCTCGTGCTTTTCGCGCGCGAGCACGCACGTCCGCTTTGCGCGCAACATGATGATCGTCATTCATTGTTGCCCGCGCGCCACAAACAGAAATTCTTCTCGCTCAGTCGCCTTGCATGTTTGGCGAATGTCATCAGCAGTTCCTAAAATAAGGCGGAAGGGGACACTGATTTGCTTGAAAGGGTAAGCCTATGACAACAAAAAGCCTGATGACCACCGCAGCCGCGGTGGGCCTGATGGGGGCTCTGGCTGCAACACAGGCCCACGCTCAGAGCGCGGGCAGCAACGACGCCGAGATTGCCGCGCTGAAGCAGCAGCTTCGGCTCGTCGAGCAGAAGCTCGATAAGCTGCAGAAGCAGAGCACGGCAACCGCCCAGGCGGCTGCCAAGGCCAATGAGAAGGTTGACAATGTCGCGAACGCCAATGCGGCCATTCCGGTCAAGGCGGCAGCGCCGGCGTCGGGCGTCGTGGTCACGATGCCCAACAACAGGCCGACGATCTGCACCGCCGACAATGCGAACTGTGTGGCGATCACCAGCCGGGTGCACTGGGACGTCGGCGGTTACGATTATCGGCCCAACACTGCGGCCACCTCGCCGCAGCGGCTGGACAGCGGCGACAACCTCCGCCGCGCGCGGATCGGCATTGTCGGCAAATTCTTCAACGACTGGAACTACGCGCTGATCTATGATTTCGGCGGCTCCTCGGACGGCTTTGGCGGCGCGGCGCCCGGCTCCCTGCCTGGCGGCGGCGTGTCTGGCGTGGAAAACGCCTATCTGAGCTATACCGGCATCAAGCCGTTCGGCGGCAAGCTCGCCATCGAAGGCGGCATCATGGATATCCCCTACACGCTGGACGAGTCCACGAGTTCCAACGACATCCTGTTCATGGAGCGCGCGTCGTCGGGCATCATCGCCCAAAACATCGCCGCCGGCGACTTCCGCTCCACCGTCGGCACGCGCTGGTGGAATGACGTATTCTGGGCCGGCGCCTATGTGACCGGCCCCACGACCGGTGCCATCCACTCCGCCTCCAGCACGGCCCCGGTCGCCATGAATGAACAATACGGTGTGGTGGCGCGTGCCGCCGGCCAGATCGTGAGCGGCAAAGACTACTCGATCCACCTCGGCGGCGATTTCGAGGATCTGATCCAGCCTGCGCACTCGATCGTCAACGGGATCAACGGCGCGCAGACGCTGACCCTGAACGACCGTCCGGAGCTGCGCATCGACCCGACCAGTCTCATCTCGACCGGAGCGATCGCAAACGTGTCCTCGGCGCAAGTCTACAGCGTCGAAGCGGCCGGCACCTATGGCCCGCTGTTCGTGCAGGGCGAGTATTTCTGGTTCAACATCCAGCGCGACGCGAATACCGGGTTACCGCCGATCGGGGCCCCCGACCTGAAATTCCAGGGCGGTTATGGCCAGGTCGGGTATGTGCTGACGGGCGAGAGCCATCCCTACAATGCTGCGGCGGCCGCCTATGGCGGTATCAAGCCTTTGCATCCGTTCGACATCAGTGGCGGCGGCTGGGGCGCCTGGGAAATCGCCGCGCGCTACTCGACGATGGATCTCAACAACCTGGTCGGGACCACCACCGGCGTCGCCGGTGGACGGCAGAACGTCGTCACGGTCGGGCTGAACTGGTACGCCAACAGCAACGTGCGCTTGATGTTCGACTATCTGCATGGCGACATCTCCAAGCAGGTCAGCCCGACCAACTTTGGCGATGCCGGCTCCAAGTTCGACGCGTTTGCGATGCGCACGCAGGTCGCATTCTGACGCACGATCGCGACCAACATGGGAGCGGCCAAGGCCGCTCCCACCAATTCAAGCGGCGCGATCGGCACCCGAATCAGACACCGGCGCACAGGACAGCCGTTCCTGGTGGCCTTCGCCCCAGGCCTTCAAGATCTCGATGACCGGCCTGAGGCTCTCGCCGATCTCCGACAGCGTGTATTCGACCCGCGGTGGTACCTCGGCAAAAACCTTGCGGATCACCAGTCCGTCATCCTCGAGCGCGCGCAGCTGCTTGGTCAGCATGCGCTGAGTGATTCCTGGCATCCGCCGCCGCAATTCGCCAAAGCGCTGCGTGCCGTTCTGCAGATGGAACAGGATGACGCCCTTCCACTTGCCGTCGATCAGATCAAGTGTCGCCTCGACCGCGCAGCCCGGCCGATGCGCGAAATTCCGTCGTTTCATGTCGTGATTTCCATTAGTATCCAAACAGGGACTATATCCCTGAAATGACAGTACTTGCAAATTTGATGCTGGCCCGACAATTAGCCAACCGCGATCGCGATCCATTTCAAGAGCAACCGGGAGAGACTGATCATGAAGGCCGTGGGCTACAGACAATCGCTGCCGATCGAGGCGGCGGACGCGCTGATCGATTTCGAGACCGCAAAGGGTGAGCCGTCAGGCCACGACATCCGTGTCGCGGTGAAGGCGATCTCCGCCAATCCGGTGGACTATAAGGTGCGCAAGCGCGCTGCGCCGCCCGCCGGCGAGACCAAGATTTTGGGTTTCGATGCCGCGGGCATCGTCGATGCGGTTGGTCCGGAGGTCTCCCTGTTCAAGCCGGGCGACGAGGTGTTTTATGCCGGCTCGATCCTGCGCCAGGGCACCAATTGCGAATTTCACCTGGTCGACGCGCGCATCGTCGGCAAGAAGCCGAGCACGCTGTCCTTTGCGCAAGCCGCCGCCCTGCCCCTGACCTCGATCACGGCCTGGGAGCTCTTGTTCGATCGGCTGGGTGCGGTGCCCGGCAAGAGCCACGATGCACGCACGCTCCTGATCACCGGCGGCGCCGGCGGGGTCGGCTCGATCCTGATCCAGCTCGCGCGGCGGCTCACCGGTCTCACGGTGGTCGCCACCGCGACGCGTCCGGAGTCGCAAAAGTGGTGCCGCGAACTCGGCGCCCATGCGGTGATCGACCACGGCCAACCGATGAGGGAGCAGATCGAGGCCTTGAAGCTGCCGCCGGTCGGCCTGGTCGCGAGCCTCACCTATACCGACCAGCACTACAAGGCGGTCGCCGAGTTCATGGCGCCGCAAGGCAGGTTCGGCCTGATCGACGATCCGCCCGAGTTCAATGTCGCCGTCTTCAAGGGCAAGGCGATCTCGATCCACTGGGAATCGATGTTCACGCGCTCGTCGTTCAAGACGCCCGACATGATCGCCCAGCATCATCTGTTGAACGATGTCGCCGACCTCATCGACAAGGGCGTGCTGCGCACCACGCTCGGCGATCATTTTGGCACCATCAACGCAACCAATCTCAAGCGCGCGCATGCGCTGCTCGAAAGCGGCAAGTCGCGCGGCAAGATCGTGCTGGAGGGGTGGTAGACGCAAACGCGCTGGAGGGTGGGCTACGCGAAGCGTGCCCACCCGCAACACGACGATGATCTCAACGGTGGGCACGGCGCTATCGGCGCCTGGCCCACCCTGGCCATTTCAAGTAGCACGCGATGGCGCGCGCACCCTCCGGCACCCAAGCGCAGAAGTAGAGCCAAGTACAAACAAGTTGTGTCCAAATTTACCGGCAAGCACCGACGGCCTTCGATTGCGGCAAAGTTGTCGTTGACTTGACCAGTTTGTCTGTTTTGCTGCGCAGCGGTGCACCGTTGTTTTAGGAGTATTCAGATGCGTGTATTATTGCGATGGACGGCCGTCGCCGCCTGTCTGCTGCTATCGCCTTTCGCCAACAGCCGGGCCGAGGAGCCCAAGCATCGGCTGGTGATCCAGGTCGACCAGGATGATCCGGCGGTCATGAATCTCGCGCTCAACAACGCGACCAATGTCATCGAATATTACCGGAGCAAGGGCGAGACGGTGGATCTCGACATCGTCACCTATGGTCCGGGTCTCACCATGCTGCGCACCGACACCTCGCCGGTGAAGGATCGCATCAAGCGCATGAAGGATCTTGCGTTTCCGAGCACCGTCCAGTTCTCCGCCTGCAACAACACGAGGGAGAACATGGAAAAGAAGGAGGGACACCCGGTCACTGTCGTGTCCGATGCGGTGCTGGTGCCCTCCGGCGTGGTCCGTCTGATGGAATTGCAGGAGAAAGGCTGGAGCTATCTGCGGCCGTAGCCGCCTCGCGCCGGCCAGAAGCCTCTCGTGTTTGGCCGTAGGTCACGCGCTCCGCCGGCGGCCATCTGCACTGCTTTTCGATCTTGTGCCGGATCGCGGTCCATCCGGCGAGCAGAAACGTCGCTTCGCGCCTTGGATTGTCGCCATCGGGAATGCTGATGCTGAGCAGACCGCCCTCAGGCAGGGATCGCAACAGCTCGACCGCGTCCTCCTTGTAGGTCGCGGTCCTTGCATCCGCCGACAAGTTCCATAGCAGCCTGACGATCGGCTCCTGGTCGACCCGATGGTCGACCAGCACGGCATCGTTGCGTGTCGGACGCCAGCCCGCCTCGCTCCAGATCGACAGCTCGGTGTGGCCGCGGCGGCAGCTGATGGCGAGGCTGCTTGGTCCTTCATGCAGCCGCGACGCGGGCCGGATCACGGCCGTGATCAGCGGGCTATAGTCGATCGGAGACGTCGTCTCGCTCACGACCCAACTGGATTCCCGCAAGCCCGTCGTGCTTGGCGCATGGGATGATGTTGCAGCGCCGGACGCCTCGGCAGGTGGCGGCGGGGACACCTCCGTCGGCCGGACCGGATCGGGATTTGCCGGCGGCGCGGTTTGTTGGTCCTTGCCTGGTGGCTCCGTCCCTTGTCGATCCAGCGCGAGGGACGCATTGGCCGAGACGCTGCCGGTCGGCCGCTCGGGCGGGCTGACCGCGGCCTCTGCTTTCGGAATCTCGCTCTTCGCAGGCGCGTCCGTCGCCGCAGCAACCGACGGCGGCTCCGGCGGCGCGCCTGCGGAAACGGCCGGAGTGTCCTGCCCCGGACCTCCCGCCGGCGTGCCTGACAAGGTGTGTTCAAGGCATTCGAGCTCGGCCGCGCGGGCCTTCTGAAAGCACGCGATTTGCCCTGCCGGGTCGTCGGTCAGCTTGGCGCAACCGTCGTCGGCCCCACGCGCGGCCTGAAGGCAGACGCCCAACCCCTTGCTTTCCAGATCGACGGCCTGCGCGCAGACCGTGCGCCCCGAGACAACCAGCACGACCATGATGAGCCGCGCCCGCCTCATGGCCGCGCACTCGCCTTGACGGCTGCGTTGGCGTTACGGTCGAGCCATTCCTGCGCGGCCAGAAAGCGGTCCAGACCCGGCACATGGGCGGCTGGATTGACGCCCTTCCATTTCGGATCGAAGCCGGGCGACTGCAGTCGGTCGATCCGGTCGAACAGTTCGTCGACAAACCGCGCGACGCGCCGATAGCGCGGCGAGCCGGGACGCCAGCTATACGCCGCGAGCACGGTCGGGACCGCGATGGTCGCGATCTGCTGGCCCTTGGGGATCAGGGCCGGATAGTCCGTGGAGTCGAGGGAGGCGGCAATATAGTAGTCCTGGAATTTCGGGCCGAAGTCGACGCTCAGGAACTTGAACCCCTCGTCCCATTTTCCCTTCACGAAGGCGTCGACCGGCTTTGCGGTCACGAAGACCACGGCCGCGATTTCGCCACGTCGCAACTGCTCCAGCGCCACCGGGTGCGGGATGAAGGTCTTGTCGACATCGACACCCAGCCGGCTGAAGATCAGGGGTCCCGAATAGGCCGCCGCGGTGCCCTGCGTGTTGAAATTCACCTTCTTGCCGGCGAGGTCGCCGAGCGACTGAATCTCCGGACGGACGAAGATGTGCAGTTCGGACGGAAACAGGCTCAGCACGGCGTTGATGCGCGCGGCGATCTGCGGCACCTGCGCCTTGTATTCCTCGAGCGAGTCTGAGTTGATGATGGCCGCATCGACCCCCCGGAGATAGAGCAGGTCGTTGACGTTCTCGGTCGGCCCGCGGGTGACGATCGGCAGGACATGCATGTTGCCGCCATCGTTCACGACGCGCGCGATCTCGGTCGCGAAATGGATCGGCGCGCCCTCGAGCAGCCCTCCGGCAAGACCGATCGACCAGGCATTGAGCCGATCCCTGATGTCAGCTTCCTCTTTTTGCGCGATCGGTGTGGCCGCCGCGAGGGCGCGCTTCGGTTGGGCGATGCTCGCGTGATTGAACGCCAAGGGGCCCGACATCACCAGGAGGAAAACCAGCCTCGCAAATACACGCATCACAACTCCCTCTTCGAACAGCCAACGCCGAGCACGTCACGGCCAACCTGCTTGCCAGCCGGAGGCCGTCAAATGATTGGTCAGCCCAACCACGCATCGGTTCGAGGGAATCCTGCTTGCGACCTCGCTTATTGTTGTTCGTGCCGTTCGCAACGGGCCGTCATGCTCGCCGGGTATTTTCGATGCTCGCTTCGGCTTGCGACGACAGTCCTCGTCCTTCTCGCGTCTCGATCAGGCGACCCTACGGCGATACTCCTTATCCATCGCGATCCATTTGATCAGAATGGCTCCGACAAATTCGATTGCGCAATAGAAAAGCGGCGCGTCAGGGCCGCTTTTGGAGCAAAATCCGGAAAAGCTTTACTCGACGAACGCCTCTTTTCCGCAACCTGACCGGGAGCCACGGCCAATCTATCAACCTTCTGGTTGATTAGCCCGATCGACGCCTTCGACGAAGACCAGCCGCCGCTCCAGCGCCGTCCGCCGCACGTTCAGCGCCTCGGCATATTCCGGTGAGGCGTACCATGCGCGCGCGAGCGCCATCGAGGCAAACTCGACGATGATCAGCGTCTTCAGGGGCGGGCCTCCCTCGACCAGTTCGGCGGCGCCGCCGCGCACCAGATAGCGGCCGCCATGTTGCGCGATCGATCGCGCGGCGAGCGTCCGATAGATCTCCATTGCGGAGGGGTCGCGGATCTCGACTTCGGAAATCACATAGGCTGGCATCGCGCACACTCAGGCAATCGTGTCGACGATGCCGGCGGTCGAGCCCGTGACCAGCGCCATCTTGCCGAAAGGTCGATGTTCATGGAGCATCTCCATCAGAAGCCGATGGAGATATCGTGACAGCGCGATCGGCGCGCAATCGCGCGACGGAGCAATAAAAAAAGCGGCGCCGGGGCGCCGCTTCTTGAAACAAGATCCGAAAAGCGCTTACGCCGCCTCCGCCTGCGTCTCCTCGACCGGACCGGAGTCCTTGCCCTTGGCATCGACGTCGCGGTCGACGAACTCGATCACCGCCATCGCCGCGTTGTCGCCGTAGCGGAAGCCGGCCTTGATGATCCGGGTATAGCCGCCATGGCGGTCCTTGTAGCGGGGAGCCAGCACGTCGAACAATTTCTTGACCATGTCGACGTCGCGCAGTTCCGAGATCGCCTGGCGGCGCAATGCGAGCCCGCCCTTCTTGCCGAGGGTGACGAGCTTCTCCACGATCGGGCGCAGCTCCTTCGCCTTTGGCAGCGTGGTGACGATCTGCTCGTGCTTGATCAGCGACGCGCACATGTTGGCAAACATCGCCTTGCGATGCTCGGCGGTGCGGTTGAGCTTCCGATGAACCCTGCCGTGACGCATAGTGAACTCCTTCAAGTCTTGAACTGCCGCGACGGGTCGTCGGCCATGTTGCTCAGGTGGGCTGCCTGCGTTCGCCCGCCAAAGCGCAATCGCGCTTCAGCTCTTTGACTTGAGCATGATCCGTTGCGGAAAACCGCTTCACACTTTTCTGGATCATGCTCGACATCACGGCCGGGGAATCCCCGGCCGCGACGATGATGACGGGATCAGTAATGATCCTCGAAGCGCTTGGCCAGCTCGTCGATGTTCTCCGGCGGCCAGCCCGGCACTTCCATGCCGAGATGCAGGCCCATCTGGGCCAGCACTTCCTTGATCTCGTTCAGCGACTTGCGGCCGAAGTTCGGGGTGCGCAGCATCTCCGCTTCGGACTTCTGCACCAGGTCGCCGATATAGACGATGTTGTCGTTCTTCAGGCAGTTGGCCGAACGCACCGACAATTCGAGCTCGTCGACCTTCTTCAGGAAGGCAGGATTGAAGGCGAGATCGGGGATGATCTCCTGCGTGACTTCCTTGCGCGGCTCCTCGAAGTTGACGAACACGTTGAGCTGATCCTGCAGGATGCGCGCGGCAAAGGCCACCGCATCGTCAGGCGAGATCGCGCCGTTGGTCTCGATCGTCATGGTCAGCTTGTCATAGTCGAGGATCTGGCCCTCGCGGGTGTTCTCGACCTTGTAGGAAACCTTGCGGACCGGGGAGAACAGGCTGTCGACCGGGATCAGGCCGATCGGCGCATCCTCAGGCCGGTTGCGCTCGGCGGGCACGTAGCCCTTGCCGGTCGCCACCGTGAACTCCATGCGGATCTCGGCGCCGTCGTCGAGCGTGCAGAGCTGCAGCTCCGGATTGAGCACCACGACATCGCCGACGGTCTGGATGTCGCCGGCGGTGACCGCGCCCGGACCCTGCTTCTTCACGACCATGCGCTTGGGGCCTTCGCCCTGCATCTTGATCGAGATGTCCTTGATGTTCAGCACGATGTCGGTGACGTCTTCGCGGACGCCCGCGATCGATGAAAATTCGTGCAGCACGCCATCGATGTGCACCGACTGCACCGCCGCGCCCTGCAACGAGGACAACAGGATGCGGCGCAGCGCATTGCCGAGCGTCTGGCCGAAACCGCGCTCGAGCGGCTCCGCAACCAGGATTGCGAACCGGGCCGCGTCAGACCCCGGGCTCACCTGGAGCTTGTTCGGTCGAATGAGTTCTTGCCAATTCTTCTGGATCGTCACTGTTTGAACCCTCAGGCCAGCTAATCTGCCATCTGGCCTACTGGCGTTGGAGATCCGCAGGAATTGCCTGCGGCTTTGCAATACGCGTCATCGCAGGCTTGAGCGCGCCGCCCGCGACCTCGGAAATCAAACGCGCCGGCGCTTGCGCGGACGGCAGCCATTGTGCGGGATCGTCGTCACGTCGCGGATCGAGGTAACGGTGAAGCCCGCGGCCTGGAGCGCGCGCAGCGCCGATTCGCGGCCCGAGCCCGGACCGGCGACCTCGACTTCCAGCGTGCGCATGCCGTGTTCCTGCGCCTTCTTGGAGACATCCTCCGCCGCGACCTGTGCGGCATAGGGGGTCGACTTGCGCGACCCTTTGAAGCCCATCGTCCCGGCCGACGACCAGGCAATGGTGTTGCCCTGCGCATCGGTGATGGTGATGGTCGTGTTGTTGAACGACGAGTTCACGTGCGCAATGCCGGAGGCGATGTTCTTGCGCTCGCGGCGGCGGACGCGGGTGGCTTCCTTGCCCATATATAAACCTTTCCAACGATCTCAACGCCGCCGTGATGCCAGCGGCTACACCTGTCAAAGCCAATAGCAATCAGCGCGTAGCGAATAGTAAGGTTCGGCCCCTACTCGCTATTTGCCACTCCCTATTCGCTGTCTTACTTCTTCTTGCCGGCAATCGCCTTGGCCGGTCCCTTGCGCGTGCGCGCATTGGTGTGGGTACGCTGACCGCGCACCGGCAGGCCGCGCCGATGACGCAGGCCGCGATAGCAGCCGAGGTCCATCAGGCGCTTGATGTTGATACCGGTCTCGCGGCGAAGGTCGCCCTCCACCACGTAGTCGCGGTCGATCACTTCGCGGATCTGCAGCACTTCCTGGTCGCTCAACTGGCTGACGCGGCGATCCTCGGGAATCTTGACCTTTTCCATGATCTCGCTGGCGATCTGCGGGCCGATGCCATGGATATACTGCAGCGCGATCTGCACGCGCTTGTTGGTGGGAATATTGACGCCGGCAATACGAGCCACGGCCACTTCTCCTGTCGCCGAGCCTTTTCGGGTCGGCCTTGTTTGTCGCTATCTCGGGCGGGCGTCCACAAACGCGAACACGACGCCCCGCCCCTTGGTTTTCCCGGGGTCCGGCATCGTCATGAAACCATCCGACTTGGATCGGGGGCTTATATGCATCAAACCTTGGTTCGTCAACCGCTTATCAACGGTTTTTGTGCCGATTCCGCGCCTCACAAAAGGCCTTCAGGCTCAATTTTGATCCCCCTTGTTCAGCCACCGCAGGTCCGTTTCCGCGGGGATTTCGAATTCAGGCCTTGGCTCGCTTTTTCGTCGCCTTCTTGGCAGCTTTTTTGGCGCTTTTTCGTGCGGACTTCCCGGTCCCGCTCCGGGCCGCCAATGAGGCTGTCAGGCCCGCCTTCCGTGCCGACTTGGCAGCTTTCTTGGCCACCTTTTTGGCTGGCGGGCGTCCCTTGGCGGCCGATTTGGCGCGTTTTTCGCCTGCCTTCTTCTTGGCAGCCCTGCCAGTGGCCTTCCCGGCCGTCTTCGCGGCTCCCGTGCGGTGTTTTTTGGCCGGGGCGGACTTGGCTCTTGCGGCCTTCCTTTCCCCTTTCGTCTCCTTCTTGGCCCCAGCCGCGCCGATCGCGCTCAAGATTCGCTGGATCTCGCCCGTGACCTCCTCGATGGGCATCATGCCATCGACGGTCATCAGCTTGCGCTGGTCGGCATAGTAATGAATCAGCGGCTCGGTCTGGCCGCGGTAATTGGCCAGGCGGCGGGTCAGCACCTCCGGCGTGTCGTCGGCCCTGACCTCTTCGCCGCGGGCGCGGGACTCGGCGGCGCGATTCTCGACCCGCGCCAACAGCGCGCTCTCGTTCACCTTCAGCTCGACCACGGCATCGAGCGTCATGCGCTTCTGCTTCAGCAGTTCGTCGAGCTCCTCGGCCTGCCGCACGGTGCGCGGGAAGCCGTCGAGAATGAAGCCATTGACCGCATCCGGCTCGTCGATCCGGTCCGAAATGATGCCGACGACGATCTCGTCCGGCACCAGATGACCGGCCTCCATGATGTGCTTGGCCTCCAGCCCGATCGGGGTCTGGGCCGCGACCGCGGCGCGGAGCATCTCTCCGGTCGAGAGTTGGACAATACCGTAGCGCTGGACCAGCCGCTGCGCCTGCGTGCCCTTGCCGGACCCCGGCGGCCCCAGAAGTATCAGCCTCATCGTCGTTCGCCCCCCGGCGGTCGGTGAGCGATAACTCCGCACACCCTGTTGTTGGTTTCGCGCGGGCCGCGCCGGGCGGTCAGCGCCGGCGGCCTCGCAATTTCGACTTCCTGATCAGCCCCTCATACTGGTGGGCGAGCAGATAACCCTGAACCTGCGACACCGTATCCATGGTCACACTGACCACGATCAACAGTGAAGTCCCACCAAAGTAGAAGGGAACCGCGGCATAGGAAATCAGAATTTCGGGGATCAGGCAGACGATGGCGAGATAGACCGCGCCGATCACCGTGATGCGCGACAGCACGTAGTCGATGTATTCGGCGGTGCGCTCGCCCGGACGGATGCCCGGAATGAAGCCGCCATGCTTCTTCAGGTTGTCGGCGGTCTCCGTCGGGTTGAACACGATCGCGGTATAGAAGAAGGCGAAGAACACGATCAGCGCGAGATACAGAATCAGGAACAGCGGGCGGCCGTGGCCGAGCTGGGTGGTAATCGTCTGCAGCCATTCCGGCCCCTTGCCCGCGTTGAAATTGGCGACGGTGGTAGGCAGCAGGAGCAGTGAGGACGCGAAGATCGGCGGGATCACCCCCGAGGTGTTCAGCTTCAGCGGCAGATGCGAGGACTGGCCTTCGAACATCTTGTTGCCGACCTGGCGCTTCGGATACTGGATCAGGAGCCGGCGCTGCGCGCGCTCCATGAACACGATGAAGGCGATCACGGCGACCGCCATCACGATCACGATCAGGATCAGCCCGGTCGACAGCGCGCCCTGCCGGCCGAGTTCCAGCATGTTAGCGAGCGCCGACGGCAGTTCGGCAACGATGCCGGAAAGGATGATCAGCGAAATGCCGTTGCCGATGCCGCGCGAGGTGATCTGCTCGCCGAGCCACATCAGGAACATGGTGCCGCCCGCCAGCGTGACGGTGGTGGAAATGCGGAAAAACAGCCCGGGGTCGCTGACGACGTTACCCGCGCCCTCGAGCCCGACCGCGATGCCGTAGGACTGGAAGGCGGCGAGAATCACCGTGAGATAGCGGGTGTACTGGTTCAGCGTCTTGCGCCCCGCCTCGCCTTCCTTCTTCAGCGCCTCCAACTGGGGCGAGACCGTGGTCAGGAGCTGGATGATGATCGAGGCCGAGATATACGGCATGATGTTCAGCGCGAAGATCGCCATGCGGTGAATGCCGCCGCCGGCGAACATGTTGAACATGCCGAGAATGCCGCCGGCCTGGGTCTTGAACACCTGCTCCCAGATGTTGGGATCGATGCCAGGCAGCGGGATGTAGGTGCCGAGCCGATAGACCAGGAGCGCGCCGAGCGTGAACCAGATGCGCTTTTTCAGTTCCTCGGCCTTGCCGAGCGCCGCGAAATTCAGGTTTGCCGCAAGTTGTTCTGCCGCTGAGACCATGTTTGGCTTTCTCCCGCCGCCCTTGCGCTGCCATCCCCCGATTTTCCGGGATCAGTCCGGACGTCTCACACTATTTGGCGTTCGGCATCCGATAAGTCCACCGCCCGTTCCCGGCCGATCATTGACCGGGACCGGCGATGACGCAGATGTTACGCCGCGGCCCCCTCATCCGTCTTGGCAGGAGCCAGAATCTTGACCGTACCGCCGGCCTTCTCCACCGCCGCGATGGCGGACTTCGAAGCCCCGTGCACCTCGATGTTGAGCTTGGCCTTGATTTCGCCGCGGCCGAGCAGCCGCACGCCGTCCTTGGCGCGGCGCAGCACGCGCGCCTTCACCAGCGATTCGGCATTGATGACGCTGCCAACATCGACCAGCTTGGCATCGATCGCCTCCTGCAGGCGGTCGAGATTGATTTCGACGAATTCCAGGCGGAACACGTTGTGGAATCCGCGCTTGGGCAGCCGACGATGCAACGGCATCTGGCCGCCCTCGAATCCCTTGATGCGCACGCCCGAGCGCGCGGTCTGGCCCTTGCCGCCGCGGCCCGAGGTCTTGCCCTTGCCGGAGCCGATGCCGCGCCCGACCCGCATGCGCTTCTTGCGCGCGCCGGAATTGTCGGCGATATCGCTGAGCTTCATCGTTAGCTTCCTTTTTCCTGGCGCATGATCTCGACCGAAAACCGGTTCCGGCTTCCCGGGCTCATGCACCTCGCTTACTTCTCGTCGACGATGCGGACGAGGTGGTGAACCTTCTCGATCATCCCGCGCACCGCCGGCGTATCCGGCAGCTCGGTGACCCGGCCGATCTTGTTCAGCTTGAGCCCGATCAGCGTCGAACGCTGCGAATGGTGGCGGCGAATCGGGCTGCCGGTCTGCTCGACCTTGATGGTTTTTGCGGCCTTGGCCATCGTCTTAAACTCCAAATGCGCTCAACGCGCGTGATCAGTCGGCGGCCGCCTCTGCATCGCCGCCGACACGGCGGGCCTGCAGCGTGGACACCTTGATGTTGCGCCGTGCCGCGACCGAGCGCGGTGAATCCTGGTGCTTCAGGGCGTCAAAGGTCGCGCGCACCATGTTGTAAGGGTTGGACGAGCCGATCGACTTCGCCACCACGTCCTGGATGCCGAGCGTCTCGAATACCGCGCGCATCGGACCGCCGGCGATGATGCCGGTGCCGGCGGGAGCCGCGCGCAGATAAACGCGCCCCGCGCCGTGACGGCCGGCGATGTCGTGGTGCAAGGTGCGGCCCTCGCGCAGCGCGACACGGGTCAGGTTGCGCTTGGCCGCGTCGGTCGCCTTGCGGATCGCCTCCGGCACTTCGCGCGCCTTGCCGTGACCGAAACCGACCCGGCCCTTCTGGTCGCCGATCACGACCAGCGCCGCAAAGCCGAAGCGCTTGCCGCCCTTGACGACCTTCGCCACACGATTGATGTGGACCAGCTTGTCGACGAACTCGCTGTCGCGCTCCTCGCGCTCCCTGCTCCGTTCGCGTCCGCCGCGTTCGCGTTCACCTGCCATGGGTGTTTTCCAATCTCAAAGGAGGCGTTCAGGCCTCAGTCCTCATATTCAATCGATTCTTAGAAGCTCAGCCCGCTCTCGCGCGCCGCATCGGCCAGCGCCTTGACGCGGCCGTGATAGAGATAGCCGCCGCGGTCGAACACGACTTCCTTGACGCCGTTCTTCACGGCGCGCTCGGCAAGCAGCTTGCCCACCGCTTTCGCGGCGTCGATATTGGCGCCGGTGTTGCCGCTTCCACGCATCTCCTTCTCCATCGACGAGGCGGAGGCGAGCGTCTCGCCCTTCTGGTCGTCGATGACCTGTGCGTAGATGTGCTTGGACGAACGGAACACCGACAGACGCGGACGGCCGCCCGCCGAACGGCGCAACGCAAGCCTCACGCGTTGCTTGCGCCGGGCATTGGTAACCTTGGCTCTCGACATCACCGGCTCCGTTACTTCTTCTTGCCTTCCTTGCGGAAGATGAATTCGCCGACATACTTCACGCCCTTGCCCTTGTAGGGCTCCGGCGGACGATAGGCGCGGATTTCCGCCGCGACCTGGCCGACGCGCTGGATATCGTTGCCCGATACCGTGATCTCGGTCGGCTTCGGCACCACGATCGTGATGCCCTCCGGGATCGGGTAGACGACGTCGTGGCTGTAGCCGAGCGCGAGCTGCAGGTTCTTGCCCTGCATCGCGGCGCGGTAACCGACGCCGGTGATTTCGAGCTTCTTCTCAAAACCCTTGGTGACGCCGGCGACGAGATTTGCGATCTGCGCCCGCGCGGTGCCGTACAGCGCCTGCGCCCGGTTGGTCTCGGTGCGCGGCGCCACCTTGACCTGGCCGTTCTCGAACTTCACCTCGACGTCGTCATGGACGACGAACTGAAGCTGGCCCTTCGGCCCCTTCATCTTCACCGTCTGGCCATCGACCGTCGCGGTCACCCCCGACGGGACGGTCACGGGCCTCTTGCCGATGCGTGACATGATCAGAATCCTTATCTCAGAACACCGTGAAGAGAATTTCACCGCCCACATTCGCATCGCGCGCGTCGTGGTCGGCCATGATTCCCTTCGGCGTCGACAACACCGAGATGCCGAGACCGTTGTTGACCCGCGGCAGGCTCTTCACCGAGGTGTAGACCCGCCGTCCCGGCTTCGACACCCGCTCGATCTCGCGGATGACCGGCTCGCCATCGAAATATTTCAGCTCGATCTCGAGCTCGCTGCGGCCGCCCGCGTGCTCCACCGTGGCATAGCCGCGGATGTAGCCTTCGGCCTTGAGCACGTCGAGCACGTTGGCGCGCATCTTCGAGCCCGGGGTCGAGACCTTGGACTTGGCACGCATCTGCGCATTGCGGATGCGGGTGATCAGATCGCTGATCGGATCGTGCGTTGACATCTGACGACCCTCCTTACCAGCTCGACTTCACGAGGCCCGGAACCAGGCCCTTGGAGCCGAGCTCGCGCAGCGCGATGCGGCTGAGCTTGTTCTTGCGGTAGTTCGAGCGCGGCCGGCCGGTCAGCTCGCAACGCAGCCGAATGCGCGTCGCCGACGAATTGCGCGGCATCTCGGCAAGCTTCAGCGTCGCCGCGAAGCGCTCCTCCATCGGCCTGGTCTTGTCGGCGATGATCGCCTTCAGCTTGGCGCGCTGCGGAGCGGCGTTCTTGACCATCCGCTTGCGCCGGTTGTTCTTCTCGATCGAACTCTTCTTTGCCATGTCAGGCTCCTTGTCTCCGCGTTTGAGAGGCTTGCTTGAAGCGTCTCACTGCCGGAACGGGAAATTGAATGCGGTCAGAAGCGCGCGCGCCTCGTCGTCGGTGCGCGCCGTGGTACAGACCGTGATGTCCATGCCCCAGGATTCCCCCGCCTTGTCGAAGTCGATCTCGGGGAAAATGATGTGCTCCTTGATACCGAGCGAATAATTGCCGCGGCCGTCGAAGCTCTTCGGGTTCAGTCCACGGAAGTCGCGCACGCGCGGCAACGCGACGTTCACCAGACGATCGACGAATTCGTACATCTTGGCCTTGCGCAGCGTGACCTTGCAGCCGATCGGCTGGTTCTCGCGCAGCTTGTAGGTCGCGATCGCGACGCGGGAATAGGTCACGACCGCCTTCTGGCCGGCAATCAGCGACAGGTCGGCTGCCGCCGTCTCCGCCTTCTTGCGGTCGTTGACGGCTTCGCCGATGCCCATGTTGAGCACGATTTTCTCGAGCCGCGGCACCTGCATGACGTTGGTGTAGCCGAACTTCTCGGTCAACGAGCCGCGAATCCGGCGATCATAGTCCACGCGCAGGCGCGGCACATAAGCTGTCTCAGCCATCGATCTCTGCTCCCGAGCTCTTGGCAATGCGGACTTTCTTGCCGTCCGCCTGAATCTTGAATCCGACGCGCGTCGGCTTGCCGTCCTTGCCGAGATACGCGACGTTCGACAGTTGGATCGGCGCCTCCTTGGAGATGATGCCGCCCTCCTGGTTCTGGGTCTGCTTCTGATGCCGCCGCACCATGTTGATGCCGCGCACCAGCGCCGTGCCCTGGTCGGGACGCACCTCGAACACCTCGCCGGACCGGCCCTTGTCGCGGCCCGTCAGCACGACGACCCTGTCGCCCTTGCGGATCTTGGCAGCCATCACAGCACCTCCGGCGCGAGCGAGATGATCTTCATGTGGTTCTTGGCGCGCAGCTCGCGCGGCACCGGCCCGAAGATACGGGTGCCGACCGGCTCGGCCTGGTTGTTGATCAGGACGGCGGCGTTGCGGTCGAAGCGGATGATCGAACCGTCGGGCCGGCGGATGTCCTTGCGGACCCGCACCACGACGGCCTTCATCACGTCGCCCTTCTTCACCTTGCCGCGCGGAATTGCTTCCTTGATCGACACCACGATGATGTCGCCGATCGTGGCGTAACGGCGCTTGGAGCCGCCGAGCACCTTGATACACATGACACGGCGTGCGCCGGAATTATCGGCCACGTCGAGGTTGGTCTGCATCTGAATCATTGATGCACCTCGTCCTCTTCATCTGTTGCGCAAAGCTTGCGCGTAAAATTTCCCGATCACGGATCGCGGCAGCGCCGCGGCCGCCTCAGGCGGTTTTCTTGTGCTCGCCCCGGACCACGGTCCAGCGCTTCAGCTTCGAGATCGGCTTGCTCTCCTCGATCCAGACCATGTCGCCCGCCTTGAACTCGTTGCTCTCGTCATGGGCGTGGTAGTTCTTGGACTGGCGGATCGTCTTCTTGTAGATCGGATGGGTGAAGCGGCGGTCCACCCGCACCACGATCGTCTTGGCTTGCTTGTCGCTGACGACAACGCCCTGCAGCGTCCGTTTCGGCATTTGTCAGCCCCTTACTTCTTCTTGGCGCGCTGTTGCGCGGCGATGGTCTTGATCCGGGCGATGTCGCGACGCGCCTCGCGCATCCGCGACGTGTTCTCCAGCTGGCCGGTGGCGCGCTGGAAGCGCAGGTTGAAGCGCTCCTTTTTCAGATTGAGGACGGCGTCCTCCCTCTGGTCGGGACTCATCGCGCGGATGTCGGCAGTTTTCATCTCGGCCATGGCCCTACTCCGCAATGCGCTCGACGAAGCGCGTCTTGATCGGCAGCTTGGCGGCGGCGAGCGACAGCGCCTCGCGCGCGGTCTGCACGGCAACGCCGTCGATCTCGAAAATCACCCGGCCGGGCTTCACCCGCGCCACCCACAATTCCGGCGAGCCCTTGCCGGAGCCCATGCGGACTTCGGCCGGCTTCTTCGACACCGGCACGTCCGGGAAGACGCGGATCCAGACCCGGCCCGCGCGCTTCATGTGGCGGGTCAGCGCGCGGCGGGCGGCCTCGATCTGGCGCGCGGTGACGCGATCGGGCTCCATCGCCTTCAGCCCGTATTGGCCGAAGGACAACGTCGCGCCCGAAGTCGCAACGCCGTGGATGCGGCCCTTATGCGCCTTCCGGAACTTCGTTTTCTTTGGTTGCATCATGGCATCAAGCCCTCAAACCTCTTCCAAACACCTTCCGTCAGGCTGCGTCGCGGCGTCCGCGCGGCGCATCGCCCTCGGCCATCCGCTTGTCCTGCGCCATCGGATCATGCTCGAGGATCTCGCCCTTGAAGATCCAGACCTTGACGCCGCAGGTGCCGAAGGTGGTGAACGCGGTGGCGACGCCGTAGTCGATGTCGGCGCGCAGCGTGTGCAGCGGGACGCGACCCTCGCGGTACCATTCCATGCGCGCGATTTCCGCGCCGCCGAGCCTGCCCGAGCAGTTGATGCGGATGCCCTCGGCACCGAGACGCATCGCCGACTGCACCGCCCGCTTCATGGCGCGGCGGAACGCGACGCGGCGCTCGAGCTGCTGGGCGATCGATTCGGCGACCAGGGTCGCATCGAGCTCCGGCTTCCTGATCTCGACGATGTTCAGGACCACGTCGGAGGACGTGATGTCGGCGACCTTCTTGCGCAGCTTGTCGATGTCGGCGCCCTTCTTGCCGATCACGACGCCCGGACGAGCCGAGTGGATCGTGACGCGGCACTTCTTGTGCGGCCGCTCGATCACGATGCGCGCGACCGCCGCCTGCTTCAGGTCCTTGTGCAGGATCTCGCGAATCTTGACGTCCTCGTGCAACAGCTTGCCATATTCGCCCTTGCCGGCGAACCAGCGCGAATCCCAGGTCCGGTTGATGCCGAGACGCAAGCCGATCGGATTGATCTTTTGACCCATCGTATTCTCCTGCGCCTCTCTTACGCGCTCGCCTCGACCTGACGAACCACGATCGTCAGCTGCGAAAACGGCTTGAAAACCCGACCCGAACGGCCACGGCCGCGCGGGGCAAAACGCTTCATCACGATGCCATTGCCGACATGCGCCTCGGAGACGACCAGTTCGTCGACATCGAGGTCGTGGTTGTTCTCGGCGTTTGCGATCGCCGATTCCAGGCACTTCTTGACGTCGACCGCGATCCGCTTGCGCGAGAACTGCAGGTCGGCCAGCGCCGCCGAAACCTTTCGGCCGCGGATCAGTTGCGCGACCAGATTGAGCTTCTGCGGGCTCACCCGGAGCATCCGGGCGACCGCCTTGGCCTCGTGATCCGCAAGGGCGCGTTCGCGCTTTGGTTTGCTCATGGCCTAATCCTCAAGCCCTCTTGGCTTTCTTGTCGCCCGAATGGCCGTGGAAGGTCCGCGTCGGCGAGAACTCGCCGAACTTGTGACCGACCATTTCCTCATTGACCGAAACCGGCACGTGCTTCTGGCCGTTGTAGACGCCGAACACGAGTCCGACGAACTGCGGCAGGATAGTCGAGCGGCGGCTCCAGATCTTGATCACATCGTGACGCCCGGACGCGCGCGCGGCATCCGCCTTTTTCAAGAGCGAAGCCTCGACGAACGGGCCTTTCCAGACTGAACGAACCATGTCCGGCGTTCCTTACTTCTTCCGCTTGTGGCGGCTTAGGAGAATGAATCGGTCGGTCGACTTGTTGGAGCGGGTCTTCTTGCCCTTGGTGGGCTTGCCCCATGGAGTGACCGGATGACGGCCGCCGGAGGTACGGCCTTCGCCGCCGCCGTGCGGGTGATCGATCGGGTTCATCGCGACGCCGCGGTTATGCGGCCGGCGGCCGAGCCAGCGCTTGCGGCCCGCCTTGCCGATCGAGATGTTCATGTGATCGGGGTTCGACACCGCGCCGATGGTGCCGCGGCAACGGCCGTGCACCAGGCGCTGCTCGCCCGAGTTCAGGCGCAGGATGACGTAATCCTGGTCGCGGCCGACGATCTGCGCATAGGTACCGGCGGAACGGGCGAGCTGGCCGCCCTTGCCGATCTTGGTCTCGATGTTGTGGATGATGGTGCCGACCGGCATGTTGCCGAGCGGCATGACATTGCCCGGCTTCACGTCGACATGGGCGCCGGCGATGATGGTGTCGCCGACCGCGAGGCGCTGCGGCGCCAAAATATAGGCCTGCTCGCCGTCCTCATACTTGATCAGGGCGATGAAGCCGGTGCGGTTTGGATCATATTCCAGCCGCTCGACGGTCGCAGGCACATCGACCTTGGCGCGCTTGAAGTCGACCAGGCGGTAGGCCTGCTTGTGCCCGCCGCCGCGGAAGCGCACGGTAATGCGGCCGTGATTGTTGCGCCCGCCGGTCGACTGCTTGCCTTCGGTCAGGGACTTGACCGGCTTGCCCTTGTAGAGGGCCGAACGATCGACCATGACCAGCTGGCGCTGGCCCGGCGTCGTGGGATTGTAAGTCTTCAATGCCATGGCTGTGCTGCCTTATAGTCCGGTCGTCACGTCGATGCGGTGGCCCTCTTCGAGGGTCACGATCGCCCGCTTCGTATCCGACTGCGAACCGAAATTGCCGCGGAACACCTTGGTCTTGCCCTTGCGGACCAGCGTGTTGACGCTCTTGACCTTGACGTCGAACAGCCGCTCCACCGCTTCCTTGATCTGCGGCTTGGTCGCCTTGGCTGCGACCTTGAACAGAACCTTGTTGTGCTCGGAGGCGAGCGTGGCCTTTTCGGTGATGACCGGGGACACGATGATATCGTAATGGCGCGGATCAATCGTCTTCATTTGAAGCGCGCCTCCAGCGCATCGATCGCCGCCTTGGTCAGGACCAGCTTCTGGCGACGCAGAATGTCGTAGACGTTGATGCCCTGGATCGGCAGCACGTCCATGTTCGGGATATTGCGCGCGGCGACGGCAAAGCCGTTGTGCAGTTCGGCGCCGTCGATGATCAGCGCATTGGTCAGGCCAAGGCCCGAGAAATGACCGATCAGCGCCTTGGTCTTGGCCGCTTCGAGTTGCGCGGCCTCGAGGACGACGAGATCGCCGTCCTTGGCCTTGGCCGACAGCGCATGCTTCAGCGCCAGCGCCCGCACCTTCTTCGGCAGGTCGGTTTCGTGCGAACGCACAACCGGACCGAAGGCGCGGCCGCCGCCCCGGAACTGCGGCACGCGCGCCGAGCCGTGACGGGCACCACCGGTGCCCTTCTGCTTGTACATCTTCTTGCCGGTGCGCCAGATCTCGGCACGGCCCTTGGCCTTGTGGGTCCCTGCCTGGCGCTTGTTGAGCTGCCATTGCACGCAGCGCGCAATGATGTCGGCACGCGGCTCGAGGCCGAAGATCGTGTCCGACAGCTGGACGGAGCCTGCGTCCTTGCCTTCAAGAGTGGTGACTTTCAGTTCCATCTCACGCCCCCTGCTCGGCCGGCGCTTCGGAAGCCGCCTCGGCTGCGACCTTGAACTTGCCGGGCTTCGGAGCCTCCTTCGGCAAGGGCTTCTTCACCGCATCGCGCACGGCGATCCAGCCGCCCTTGGAGCCCGGGACGGCACCTTCGACCAGGATCAGGCCGCGCTCGACGTCGGTCTGCACCACCCGCAGATTCAGCGTGGTGACGCGATCGACACCCATATGGCCGGCCATCTTCTTGTTCTTCCAGGTCTTGCCGGGGTCCTGCCGGCCGCCGGTCGAACCGATCGAACGGTGCGAGACCGACACGCCGTGGGTGGCGCGCAGACCGCCGAAGTTCCAGCGCTTCATGCCGCCGGCGAAGCCCTTGCCGATCGAGGTGCCGGTGACGTCGACGAACTGGCCGACGACGAAATGGTCGGCCTGGATCTCGGCGCCGACCGGAATCAGCGCGTCGGGCGAGACGCGGAATTCGGCGACCTTGCGCTTCGGCTCGACCTTGGCGACCGCGAACTGGCCGCGCTCGGCCTTCGGCATGTAGACGGTCTTGCGGCTGCCCGCGCCGAGCTGCAGCGCGACATAGCCGTTCTTCTCGGCGGTGAGATGACCGAGCACCTGGCAATTGCCGAGCTTGAGCACGGTCACAGGGATATGTTCGCCGGCCTCCGTGAAGACCCGCGTCATCCCGACCTTTTGTGCGATCACTCCGGAGCGCATCTTCGTGCTTCCTGTCCTTCTGTCCGCGCTTTGAGAAGCGGACGTGAGCAAAAACTTAGAGCTTGATCTCGACGTCGACGCCTGCGGCAAGGTCGAGCTTCATGAGGGCATCGACGGTCTGCGGGGTCGGATCGACAATGTCGAGGAGGCGCTTGTGCGTGCGCATCTCGAATTGCTCGCGGCTCTTCTTGTCGACATGCGGCGAACGGTTGACGGTGAACTTCTCGATGCGGGTCGGCAGCGGAATGGGTCCGCGAACCTGCGCGCCGGTGCGTTTCGCCGTGTTCACGATCTCGCGCGTCGACGTGTCGAGGATGCGATGGTCGAACGCCTTGAGGCGTATGCGAATATTTTGGCCGTTCATTGCCGTGTCTTTCTCTAGTGAGTGGGCGAGTAGCGAATAGCGAATAGAAATCCTCTACTCGCTACTCCCTACACACTATTGGCTTCTTACTCGATGATCGCGGCAACGACGCCGGCGCCGACGGTGCGGCCGCCTTCACGGATGGCGAAGCGCAGCTTCTCTTCCATCGCGATCGGCACGATCAGGTGCACTTCCATCGCGATGTTATCGCCCGGCATCACCATTTCGGTGCCTTCCGGCAGGTGCACGACGCCGGTCACGTCGGTGGTGCGGAAGTAGAATTGCGGACGGTAGTTGGTGAAGAACGGGGTGTGGCGACCGCCCTCCTCCTTGGTGAGGATGTAAGCCTCAGCCTTGAACTTGGTGTGCGGCTTGACCGAGCCCGGCTTGCAGAGCACCTGGCCGCGCTCGACTTCCTCGCGCTTGGTGCCGCGGAGCAGCGCGCCGATGTTGTCGCCGGCCTGGCCCTGGTCGAGCAGCTTGCGGAACATTTCGACGCCGGTGACGGTGGTCTTCTGGGTCGCACGCAGGCCGACGATCTCGATTTCCTCGCCGACCTTGATGATGCCGCGCTCGACACGGCCGGTCACCACGGTGCCGCGGCCGGAGATCGAGAACACGTCTTCGACCGGCATCAGGAACGGCTGGTCGATCGGACGCTCGGGCTGCGGAATGTACTCGTCGACATTCTTCATCAGCTCGAGGATCGAGTCATGACCGAGCTTCTTGTCGGAGTCCTCGAGCGCGGCGAGCGCCGAGCCCTTGATGATCGGAATCTTGTCGCCGGGGAATTCGTACTTCGACAGCAGCTCGCGGACCTCGAGCTCGACCAACTCCAACAGTTCCGGATCGTCGACCATGTCGCACTTGTTGAGGTACACGACGAGCGCCGGCACGCCGACCTGGCGGGCGAGCAGGATGTGCTCACGGGTCTGCGGCATCGGGCCGTCGGCCGCGGACACGACCAGGATCGCGCCGTCCATCTGCGCCGCGCCGGTGATCATGTTCTTCACATAGTCGGCGTGGCCGGGGCAGTCGACGTGGGCATAGTGCCGGTTCTTGGTCTCGTATTCGACGTGGGCGGTCGAGATGGTGATGCCGCGCGCCTTCTCTTCCGGCGCCTTGTCGATCTGGTCGTACGCCGTGAACGTCGCACCGCCGGTCTCCGCGAGCACCTTGGTGATCGCCGCCGTCAGCGACGTCTTGCCATGGTCGACGTGACCGATCGTTCCGATATTGCAGTGCGGTTTATTACGTTCAAACTTTGCTTTGGCCATTTGACTCTCCGTTCAGTCGCCAACTCTGAGCTAACGACAATCAGGCAAACTTCTTCTGAACTTCGGCCGATACGTTCGCCGGCGCTTCCGCGTAGTGGTCGAACTGCATCGTAAAGGTCGCGCGACCCTGGCTCATCGAGCGCAGGTTATTCACGTAACCGAACATGTTCATGAGCGGCACCATCGCGTTGATGACGTTGGCGTTGCCGCGCATGTCTTGACCCTGGATCTGCCCGCGCCGCGAGTTGAGGTCGCCGATGACGGAGCCGGTGTAGTCTTCCGGCGTCACCACCTCGACCTTCATGATCGGCTCGAGCAGCACCGACTTGCCCTTCTGCAGCGCCTCGCGGAAGGCCGCGCGCGCTGCGATTTCGAAGGCCAGCGCCGAAGAGTCGACGTCGTGGTACTTGCCGTCGACCAGTTGCACCTTGACGTCGACCACGGGGAAACCCGCGACCACGCCCGAGCTCATCACGCTGTTGAGGCCCTTTTCGACGCCCGGAATGTATTCCTTCGGCACCGCGCCGCCGACGATCTTGGATTCGAACTCGTAGCCCTTGCCGGGCTCATTGGGTTCGACCACGATCGACACTTCGGCGAACTGGCCGGTACCGCCGGTCTGCTTCTTGTGCGTGTACTTGACCTCGGCGCGCTTGGTGACGCGCTCGCGGAACGCCACCTGCGGCGCACCGATATTGGCGTCGACCTTATAGGTGCGCTTGAGGATGTCGACCTTGATGTCGAGATGGAGTTCGCCCATGCCTCTCAGGATGGTCTGGCCCGACTCCTGATCCGTCGAGACGCGGAACGACGGATCCTCGGCCGCGAGCTTGGCAAGCGCCACGCCGAGCTTCTCCTGGTCGGCCTTCGACTTCGGCTCGATCGCGATCTCGATCACCGGCTCCGGAAATTCCATCTTCTCGAGGATCACCGGCTTGTGCGGGTCGCACAGCGTGTCACCGGTGCGCGCCTCTTTCAGGCCGGCAAGCGCCACGATGTCGCCGGCATAGGCCTCCTTGATGTCCTCGCGGTTGTTCGCATGCATCAGAAGCATGCGCCCGATACGCTCCTTCTTCTCGCGCGTCGAATTGATCACGCCCGTGCCCGACTGCAGCACACCGGAATAGATGCGGCAGAAGGTGATGGTGCCGACGAACGGGTCGTCCATGATCTTGAACGCGAGCAGCGCCAACGGCTCCTTGTCGTCGGCCTTGCGCACCACCTCGTTGCCGTCGTCGTCGGTACCCTTGATCGCGGGCACGTCGACCGGCGACGGCAGGTAGTCGACGACGGCGTCGAGCAGCGGCTGCACGCCCTTGTTCTTGAACGCCGAACCGCACAGCACCGGATAGAAGGCGCCCGTCAGCACCGCCTTGCGGATGAGCCGCTTCAGCGTCGCCTCGTCCGGCTCATTGCCGTCGAGATAGGCGGCCATGGCGTCGTCATCGAGCTCGACGGCGGCTTCCAACATCTTCTCGCGGTATTCCTTGGCCTGCTCGACGAGATCGGCGGGAATGTCGACATAGTCGAACTTCGCGCCGAGCGACTCGTCGTTCCAGACGATGCCCTTCATCTTCACGAGGTCGATGACGCCCTTGAAGGCGGTCTCGGCGCCGATCGGGAGCTGGATTGCGATCGGCTTGGCGCCGAGACGGTCGACGATGTCGGCAAGGCACTTGAAGAAGTCGGCGCCGGTCTTGTCCATCTTGTTGGCGAAGACGATGCGTGGAACGCGGTACTTGTCGCCCTGGCGCCAGACCGTCTCGGTCTGCGGCTCGACGCCCTGGTTGGAGTCGAGCACGCATACGGCGCCGTCGAGCACGCGCAGCGAGCGCTCGACCTCGATGGTGAAGTCGACGTGGCCGGGAGTGTCGATGATGTTCAGCCGTTTGCCGTTCCAGAACGCGGTGGTCGCAGCCGAGGTGATGGTGATCCCCCGCTCCTGCTCCTGCTCCATCCAGTCCATCGTCGCGGCGCCTTCATGCACCTCGCCGATCTTGTGGCTCTTGCCCGTGTAATAGAGGATGCGCTCGGTGGTCGTGGTCTTGCCGGCGTCGATATGCGCCATGATACCGAAATTGCGGTAGTCTTCGATGGCATGTTGGCGGGGCATGGTCTATTCCCTTGATTTCCGTTCGGTTCGCCGGCTCACCAGCGATAGTGCGAAAAGGCACGGTTGGCTTCCGCCATCCGGTGCACGTCTTCACGCTTCTTGACCGCGTTCCCCCGGTTGTTCGACGCGTCAAGCAGCTCGGCGGAGAGCCGCTCCGTCATCGTCTTTTCATTGCGGTCGCGCGCGGCCGAAATCAGCCAGCGGATGCCGAGTGCCTGGCGCCGCACCGTGCGGACCTCGACCGGCACCTGGTAGGTGGCGCCGCCGACGCGGCGGGAGCGCACCTCGATGGTCGGCATCACGTTCTCGAGCGCCTGCTCGAACACCGTCAACGGGTTCTGCTTGGTCTTGGTCTCGATGATGCCCAGCGCGCCGTAGACGATGGTCTCGGCGACCGACTTCTTCCCGGCATACATCACCGAGTTCATGAACTTCGTGACGACGATATTCCCGAACTTCGGATCCGGGAGCACTTCACGCTTTTCGGCAGAATGGCGACGTGACATCTGTTCTCTTCCTTCGGTCCGCGCGGCTTACTTGGGCCGCTTGGCGCCATACTTCGAACGGCGCTGCTTGCGGTTCTTGACGCCCTGGGTATCCAGCACGCCGCGGAGAATGTGGTAGCGCACGCCGGGCAGATCCTTGACGCGGCCGCCGCGGATCATCACCACCGAGTGCTCCTGAAGATTGTGGCCCTCGCCGGGGATGTAGCCGATCACCTCGAAACCGTTGGTCAGGCGCACCTTGGCGACCTTGCGCAGCGCCGAGTTAGGCTTCTTCGGCGTCGTCGTGTAGACGCGCGTGCAGACGCCGCGCTTCTGCGGCGATTGCTGCAGCGCCGGCACCTTCTTGCGCGACTTCTGCACGACGCGCGGACTTGCGATCAGCTGGTTGATCGTCGGCATCTTGGCCTTCACCTTCTCAAAAGTTCGCGCGAAACCGTCATCGGCTCCGCAAATTCCTGTCCGGGTATCCGCCCTGCATGCGAAAGCCCCACGCAAAGCGAAAGCGCGCCAGCCGCTCATTGCTGAGCGGAAAGCGCTTCGACGCCACAGAGGACCTCAAGCCGCCGGCCGGTTGGCTCATCGCCGTCCCGCCGCGAGACCTGAGGTCATGCATCCGAGTTCGATCTCAAGAGGACGCGCTCAAGAGAACTAAAATCGTCCTGGCATTGCCTAGCTACAATCGACAGCGTTTGAGCGGCATTCGTCGAGGGTGGTGCCCGTGACAACCTAAAATTGGCTGAGCGGGTGATCCGTTCCGACGCTGGCGTTGCTCACCGCCTGTCGTTAAGTGCGCGCCTTGTATAAGCCGTGGATAAGCAAGTCAAGGCGAAACGACAGTCGAACACGCAACACGAAATGGTTCTTTTGCCTGCACGATTCAAGATCGCGACGTGCACGGACGAGACCGCGCGATCGGTCACGTTGGCGCACAAGGGTCTCGGCTCGACCGATCAAATCGGTCGAGCCGGGTGAGTGCCCTCAATTTATACCCGGGCAATAATCAACCGTCGCCAGGATAAGGCTTTGTTTGCCTCTGCTGAGGCAATGTTCGGGCTTGAAAACACCTGGACGCTGCCTTGGACGCAACCTTGGTCCCATGAAGTACACCGACATCGCGATCATTGGTGGGGGTCTGGCCGGCTCGACCGCAGCCGTCATGCTCGGACGTGCGGGCGTACCTGCCGTCCTCGTCGACCCGCATCGGGCCTATCCGCCCGACTTTCGCATCGAAAAGCTCGGCGGGCACGAACAGATCGCGCGCCTTCAGTCAACCGGCCTCGCCGACGCGGTGCTGCGCAGGGCCACCCATGACGGGGTGAACTGGATCGCGCGCTATGGCGTCCTGCTCGACAAGCCGCCGAGCCTGCAGTTCGGGATCATGTACGACGACCTCGTCAACACGATCCGGGCGGAAATTCCCGACCAGGTCGAGACCATCGTCGCCAAGGCGGCGTCGATCTCGGCGAGCGCCGACCGGCAGAGAATCACGCTCTCGAATGGCGAGAGGATCTCGGCGCGACTCGCCGTGATTGCGAACGGGCTGAATGTGGGGCTGCGGCACGCGCTCGGCATCGAGCGCAAGATCGTCAGCCGCTGTCACTCGGTGTCGATCGGCTTCGATCTCGTCCCGCTCGGCCGCGCCGCTTTCCCGTTCCCGGCGCTCACCTATTTCTCGGAACGTCCGGCCGACCGGATTCCCTACATCACCCTCTTTCCCATCGGCAGCCGGATGCGCGCCAACCTGTTCGTTTATCGCGAGGCGGATGATCCCTGGCTGCGGGAACTCCGGCGTGCGCCGGTCGAAACCCTGAACGCCGCGCTGCCGAGGCTGAAGCGCCTCACCGGCGCTTTTGGCGTGGCGGGCGAGATCAAGATCCGGCCCGCCGACCTCCAGGTCAATTCGGGCTATCGCCGGCCGGGCATCGTCCTCGTCGGCGACGCCTTCAGGACCACCTGTCCGGTCACCGGAACCGGCAGCGACAAGGTCTTCACCGACGTCGAACGGCTCTGCAACGTGCATATTCCGGCGTGGCTTGCGACCGAGGGCATGGATGAGGCGAAGATGGCGGCCTTCTACGACGACCCGGTGAAGACGGCCTGCGACGCCTGGTCGGAGGCCAAGGCGTACAATTTCCGCAAAGTGTCGATCGATAACGGCCTTCACTGGCGCGCGCAGCGTCTTGCGCGGTTCTCGATGTGGTTTGCAAAAGGTCAGAAGCGGTGGCTCGGCAACGCCTTCCGTCGGCCGCGTGGCCTGACCGCGCGGCAGGCCCATCCGGCCGAGTGAAATTTGCGGCCTCAGACCAGCGCCAGGACGACTCCACCGAGCGCGCCGGTGACGACCACGACCAGCGGCGGCGCCCGCCACGCCACCAGCAGGACAAAGCCGATCAGGGCGATAGCGAAATCTCCTGATGTTTTCACCGAACTCGTCCACACCGGATCGTAGAGCGCGGCAGCGAGAATCCCGACCACCGCCGCGTTGATGCCGCGCATCGCCGCCTGAACGCCCAGGCGGGTGCGAAGCGCGTCCCAGAACGGCAGCGTGCCGATCAGGACGAGAATGCCAGGCAGGAAGATACCGACTAGGCCTACAATGGCGCCTGTAAGTCCGTTCGGCGTCGCGTGCGCCACCGCCCCAAGATAGGCCGCAAAGGTGAAGAGCGGCCCGGGAACCGCTTGGGCTGCGCCGTAGCCGGCTAGAAATGCATCATCGCCGACCCAGCCGGGCGCCACGAAGGCTTCGCGCAGCAGCGGCAGCACAACATGGCCACCGCCGAACACCAGCGCGCCCGAGCGATAGAACGCCGCGAACAGGTCGAGCCCGGTCGAGAGACGGCCCTGCACAGCAGCAAGCCGACCAGCAGGACCGCGAAGGCGGCGAGCGCCGCAATTCCGGCCGATCGCGACACCGGCATCGTCACATGGCCTGAAGCCACCGGCGGCGCTCCGCGACACAGAAGGAGGCCGGTAAGCCCGCCGAGCAGGATCGCCGTGATCTGCGCGAGCGATGACGGACTGAACAGAATGATCAGCGCCGCAACGGCTGAAATCGATGCACGCTCCCGATCGGGGCTGAGCGAACGCGCCATGCCCCAGACCGCCTGCGCGACGATGGCAACCGCGACCAGCTGGAGCCCATGCAGCAGGCTGGTTCCGATGACACCGCCGAGCGAGCCCACGCCATCGGCAAACAGCACCAGCGCAATCGCCGACGGCAGGGTGAAGGCGGTCCAGGCCGCCAGGCCGCCGAGATAGCCGGCCCGCATCAGCCCGATGGCAAAGCCGGTCTGGCTACTCGCCGGCCCCGGCAGGAACTGGCACAGCGCCACCAGATCGGCAAAGGCCTGCTCATCGAGCCAGCGCCGGCGAACGACGAATTCCTCGCGGAAATAGCCGATGTGGGCGATCGGTCCGCCGAAACAGGTCAGGCCAAGCTTGAGATAGATGAGCAGGACCTCGCCCGCCGTGCCCTTGCCCGGCGACGGCGGCGCCTCTCCGACGGTCGTCATGCGATGTCCCCTGCTCTCCAACAACGGTCAAACGTAGTTGAACAGGGCCATGAAACCGAAGTCCATGTGCAACTGCTGATGACAGTGGAAGAGGGTCGGCCCGGGGTTATCGGCGAGAAAATCGACCTCGGCCTCCTGGTAGCCGCCCAGCATCACCACGTCCTTGATGACCCCCGATGTCGACCTGCCGCCAATCCTGATCAGCTCGAAACTGTGGCGATGCAGGTGCAAGGGATGGATGTCGTCACTGGCATTGCGGAATCTTAGCCGGTAGCGCCTGCCCGCATGAATCGGGACCGCCGGCTTCATCGTTTCCATGGAAAACGCTTGACCGTTGACGGTCCACTGATTGAATCCCTCCAACGCCGCATTGTGTTTCAAGAAGGTGAATTCGATGGTCTCGTCGAGAGCTGGCCCGGGCCCGGCACCGGCATGGCCGAACAGGCTGTAGTCCCAGCGGTGCGGTCTTGGCGCGATCCATTGCGGCTTGCCGTTATGCTCGGCGTATTCGACGACGATTCCCATCCCGCGGCGGCGATCGTCGTCGGCAAGGTCGCCCATCACCCAGACGCCGGGATGCTTCATCTCGACCAGGGCCGAGATCCGCTCGGCGGTGCCGAGCCAGAGCAGCGGCACCTCGGCCTGTGTCGGCACCGGATTGCCGTCGAGCGCAACAATCTTGAAACTGTGGCCCGGCAGCGCCAGGCTGCGGATCTCGGTTGCGCTGGCGTTGAGCACGTGAAACAGCACCCGCTCGCCTTGCTTGACGCGTATGGGTTCGCCATGGCCGAGCATCCGGCCGTTGATGGCAAACAGATCATAGCCGACTTCGAAGCCCTTGGTTTTTTCCTTCGCCTCGGCGTCTGCGGCCTTCCCCATCTCCTGTAGCGCCTTGACTGGGCTGCCCGCCAGCGCTTCGCGCGCCATGTCGCCGCCCTGGCTCAGGGTCGGCGAAAACTCCTTCAGCACCAGGAAGATTTCGCGGTCGTAAGCACCGGCATTGGTCTTCGGCTCGATATAGACGGGTCCCATCTGGCCGGTATAGGTGCCGCGGTTGAGGTCGCTGCCGGCCACGACGTGGGTGTGGTAGAAGCGAAAGCCTGCCGGTTTTGGCGTGAACGCGATCCGCCGCGTGCCATGGGCCGGCACGGTGGACGACCCCTCTTCCGCGGCTCCGTCGACATCACTCGGAATCATCTGCCCGTGCCAATGAACGAGTTCAGGCGTGTCGGTGTCGTTATGGATGTCGACGACCGCGCGCTGTCCTTCATTGAAGCGCAACAGCGGCCCCGGAAACTGTCCGTTGTAGAGCGTGGTGGAGACGATGTGCTCGGGCGCAAGCTCCACGAGCCCGGTGGCGATTCGCAGCGTGTGGTCGGCCTTCTCCGCGGCCTGGTCATCGGCGCGTGCCAGAGGGCCCGATCCACCAGCAAGCACAACAGCAGCGGCGTTCCTGAGCAGGGTGCGTCGATCGATCAGCACGGCGATCTCCCGAGTTCCCGGACCCCGGGGTCGATGCTAGCGACAGTTGACGCGGCCTGTCGATGCGCAATCTCTTGATGGCAAGCGGCCTGCCTCAGCGCGCCAGCGCGCGCCGGAGACCCCCGCAGCTATTCCTCATCGTCATCATCATCATCGTCATCGTCTTCGGCCCGACCGGCGGCGCCGTGAGGCGTATGGCTCTGGTCGTCCCAGAGCTTGCGATAGACGCCGTTCTGCGCCAGCAGTTCCTCATGTGAGCCGCGCTCGATCGCGCGCCCGCCCGAGATCACGATGATCTCGTCCATCTCGACCACGGAGGTGAGCCGATGGGTCGACCAGATCATGGTCCGCCCTGCGGCAACCTTCAGCAGTGTGCGGTTGATCGCAGCCTCGGTGGTCTGGTCGAGCGCCGACGTCGCCTCGTCGAGCAGGAGCACCGAGGGGTTGCGGATGACCGCGCGGGCGATCGCGATCCGCTGCCGCTGTCCGCCGGACAGGGTGTCGCCGCGCTCGCCGACGATGGTATCGTATTTCTGCGGCAAGCTCATGATGTAGCGGTGGATTTCGGCCTTGCGCGCGGCTTCCTCGACCTCCGCGTCGGTGCCGCCCTCCTTGCCGAGCCGGATGTTCTCCCGGATCGACATGTTGAACAGCATGTTCTCCTGGAACACGACCGCCATGCTGCTGCGCAGCGATTCCTTGGTCACCTTGCGGATATCGACGCCGTCGATGGTGATGCGGCCTTCGTCGGGCACGTAAAGACGCAGGATCAGGTTGAGCAGCGTGCTCTTGCCCGAGCCGCTCGGGCCGACGATCGCAATGGTCTTGCCGACATCGAGCCTGAGGCCAAAGCCGTCGAGCACCGGCGTCGGGCTGCCCTCATAGCTGAAGGTGACGCGGTCGAAGGTGATGTCGTGCGTGATTCGCGGCAGGTCCGGCGCCCCCGGCCGGTCCGCGCCGCGCGTCGGCTCGTCGAACAGTTCCTGGATGTGGCGCACCGCCGCCGCCGACTGGATCGAGACCGGAATGAAATGCATGACATGGGCGATGTTGTAGGACACCTCCCAAAATGCGCTCTCGAAGGTGACGAAGGTGCCAATCGTGATCTGGCCCTTGGTCGCGAGATAGGCGCCGAGCGCAAGCACCACGAGGTGCAGCAGCAGCACCGAGATCGTGACCGTCCGCTCCACCATGGTCGAGAGAAACGCGGCAGCGGCGATCTTGCGGCGCGCCTCGTCGTTGCGCAGCGTGAACCAGCCGAAGACCTTGCGGTGCAGGCTGAATGCCTTGATCACGGCTTGTGCGGCGATGTTCTCCTGCACGATGCCGAGCAGCGCTGATTCGTTGAGCTTCTGCTCGTAATTGGCGTGCACCGCCTTGGGCGTCAGGATTCGCGGCCCGATCAGCGTGATCGGGAACACCAGGAGCGCCACCGCGGCGAGCTGCCAGTTCAGAAACAGCATCAGGATGATGCCCGCGATCAATTCGAAGAACGGCAGGACCGCGCTGTTGGCAAGGCCCTTGACCGAGCCTTCGAAGGCCGAGAGATCGACGGAAAAGCGCGACAGGATTTCGCCGCGCTTGGTGCGGGCGAAATAGGCCGCCGGCAGGTTCTGGACGTGCTCGAAGATGCGTGCGCGCACATCCGAGATCAGGGCCGCGGCCAACCGCGCGTCCCAGCGCTCGTACCAGACCGCGACGATCGAGGTCACGATCCCTGCCGACGCCAGCACGCCGAGAATTTTGTAAAGCGCCTGGAAATCCTCTTCGCCGAGCGCGTCGTCGATCAGGAATTTGAGGCTGAGCGGCATGATGACGTTGAACAGCGTCTCGACCATGACGCCGAGGCCGACGAACACCAGGATGGTCTTGTAGTTGGCAAGATAGGGCTTGACGAAGCGGTAGACGGTGGCGAGCGCGCCGGCTGCTTCTCGCGCGGTAAAGACGACGAGATCCTCCTCATCATCGTCGTCCTCGAGCGCGGGTTCGACCTCGAATTCGTCGTCTTCATCATCGTCGGACGGGGGCGGCGCTGAGGTCGGCCCGTCGCCGATCACGCGCGCGGCGGCGCCGGTCGGCGCCAGCTTGTCGCCTTCACCCTCGGCAGCGGCGGGGTCGTTGGCCGCGGCGGTCGGCTTCTCGTTCTGTTTCAGAGGTTTGGACGCCATTCAACCAACCGATGCTGCACGGCCGCCATGACCGCCTGGGGTGACGCAATACTGTTCGCAAAATGCCAGCTGCGCCCCGACTCTATGCGATTGACATGCTTTCAGCAAAACCAACGGGTGGAAGCTAAGGATCCGGCACAGCCTTCGGTCTGCGCTGTCGTGAACGGCCGCGAGCCGCGCGACGGTCGCCCCGCTTCAGGTCCACCAGCTCAGTCGTCGTCCTCGACCTTGTCGAAGAACGAATAGCGCAGACTGTCGGAATCCGCGTACCACCGCCCCGGCCCCTTGTTGGCAGCCAGTGTCGCCGTCCAAAGCGCGTCGGTGCAGTCGTGGCGGTGCATCGACAGATCGAACCCGTTGCCGAAGAACAGCTCCGACCATTCCCACCAGGTGCCGAGCTTCTTGACGCCGCGCAACAGGTCGTAGCGGTCGATCAGCGCCGGCGCCATGTCCGAGGTGACCGATCCGAACACCAGACCCTGCTTGGCCACGCGATGCAGTTCGCGGACGGCACGCACCGCCTGCTTTTCCGAGACGTGGCACAGCGAGGTCTCGAACACGATGTCGAAGGCGTTGGCCTTGAACGGCATGTCGGTGATCGAACCGAGCTTGTTGTACTTCTTCAGCACCTTCGGCGTCCGGCCGTGGATCAAGCGGTTGTTCTCGATGCCCCAGGCATCGATCCCGCGCTCGCGCAGCGCGCCGACAAGCTCGCCGCTGGCGGAACCTGCCACCAGAAGCCTGGTGCCTTGCGCTTTGTTCCAGACGATCCTGACCATCTCGGCGAGGTAGTCCGGATCGGTGAAGTGGTTCCAGACCTCATGATAAGGACCAAGACCGCGGTAGTCGTCGAAATAGTCGCGATCGATCTTGTCCGACCCGGGTTTGTCGCCATGCCCCTTGGCCCGGCGCAGCCGCATCATCTCGGTGACGACGATATCGGTGGCGGCATCGGAGGAGTCGAGCAGCCCGTTGAGCGTCGAATCGAACAGATAGTCGCCAACCAGCACGATCCCCGGATGCTGCTTCGGTTCAGGCCGGTGGTTGGTCATGACGTCGCGCGCGGGCAAGCCGCCGGGCAACGCGTTGACCGACGACAGCCAGCGATGGATCTTGCCTTCCTGGAAATGCGCGCGGGCATCGCCGAGCGCTGGGGGCAGCGACTTCAAGGCGGCTGCGATCAGCTCCTGATCGGTGAGGTTGGCGAAGGCCAGTGCATCGGAACCGGCGATCAGGAAATTCAACACGCCGTGCCGGCCGACGTCATGGCGCGCGCCTTCGTTATAGACGCAGCAACCGCCGAAGGCTTCCGACATGAACCAGGCGCCCGGAATCTTCTCACCCCAGAACGGCGCATCGAACAGCAGCGACACCCGCAGATAATGCGCCGGCCGGTCGAAATAGGCGACGTGCTTGACCATCGACCTGCGCAGGGCCTCGCCTTCCCAGCCGAGCGTGGCGAGCCAGGAATGCGGCAGACAGACCAGCACCAGGTCGAACTCCCGCGCTTCCGGACCCTTGCCGTTCATCATGTTGAGCTGGTAGCGGCCACTCGCCGTCTTGCCAACCTTGAGAACCCGGTGATTGAGCTGAATGTCGGCATTGACCTCGGACTGCAGGCACTCGATCAGCTGCTCATTGCCGTTCTGGATCGAGTACAGCCCGATATAGCCGTCGACGTCCATCACGTAGTTCTTGAGCGCGTTCAGCCCGTTGGTGTTGTGGCTCTCGGTCGCGATGTCGGACCGCGCCATCACCTTGAGGAAGCGTCTGGCGGTTGCGTCGTCGACCTCCTTGTCGAGCACCTCTTCGGCCGTCACATAGGCCCAGGGATGTTCGTTGTCGTGGGCGCCGACGCCCTCGTAATATTCGATCGGCGAGACCATGCCGGCGCAGCGCTTGCGGAAGGCCTCGATCGCCTCCGCGGTCTTCGCGCCGTATTTGCGGCGCATGCCCGCAACGTCGTTCAGAAGCTCGCCGTCGAGCTGCACCTGCTCGGCGTCCATCGGAATGGTCTGCAGGCCGAAATGCTGTATCAGTTCGCGCAGCGGATCGGGGCCGGTCATCGAGTAGTCGTAGATCTCCGCGACCCCGGCCTCGTACATCGCCGGCGCCGAATCGAACTTGCGGCTCAGGACCTTGCCACCTAGCCGGTCGGACGCCTCGAAAATGGTGACGCGGCAAAGCTCCCCGAGTTTCCTTTTCAGGTACCAGGCGCTCATCAGCCCGCCGGGGCCGCCGCCAACGATCGCGAGATCAAGCATCAAAGTCCGTCTTTCTCGACCTGCCGGGTACGGCAGGCAACAGTTCAAGGATTGCGGCCCTGCAGCGCGCACGCGCCAGAAAACCGACGCCCTTCCAATAGCTTGGGACGCAAATCACGCAGGCCTGCCAGTCCTGGCGCATCCTGTCTTACAATCGGCACCCCACTTCGACCTAGCAAAAAGCGCCAATCGACCTGAAAGGAAGATGAACAAAGTCATGAATGCCCAAATCAGCGCGACCCGCTGCTGGAGCGGCGCCGGCGCGAAGCGGTTGCGCTCGCCCCAAAAATCAAAAACCACCGGCGGGGCATCGCCGGTGGTTTTGGAGGTTTATCATGAAGTAGAGGCTGGTCTCCCCGAAGGTCAGCTGCCGCCCACCGATTTGGCCGGCTACGTCTGAGTTTATACATGATAATATTAGCTTAGTAAATAATATATTTGAGCGAAGCCTGATTTTCTTTCACCGGTTGCGCCACATGTCCGAGCGCGAACGCGCGGGACGAACCCGTCGACACCGCGCGTTCCGCGCACATCGCCATACGCTCTGCCAACCACCTCGCCGGCGGGCGACAACAAGAAGAACCCCGGCAGTGACCTGCCGGGGTTCTCGGACCCGTCCGTCAGCCGCAGGCTTTAGAAGTTGCGCTGCGCGCGAACGTTGAACGACACGGTGTCCTGACTCTTGTACTGATAGACCGTCTCCGCCGGAAGCGGCGGGGTCGGGTTCAGAACCGACGCGCCCGTGAATTTCTGATTGAGACGGGTGTACATGGCTTCGGCCGAGAAGGTCAGGTTCTTGACCGGGGTCCAGCGCGTGACCGCACCGACCTGGTAGACGTCGAAGTTCGGATTGCAGGAGAAGTCCGCCGACTTGGCCGCAAGCCCGCCGGTGCCGGCGATGTAGGCGGCACAGAACTGTCCCATCGCGGTCGTCTTGTCGTTGGCGTTGCCGCCATAACGCACGAACGAGGCGCTGCCGAACAGGCTGGTCGACCAATACGGATCCCAGTTGTGGTTGAACGCACCGCGCACACCATAGGCCGTGGTCAGTTTCAGATCACCGGTGCCGCCGGCCGCGACCGGCAGGTAGACCGCGTCGGTGGTCGCGCCGAAGCCGATGCTCTGGAACGCACCGGCGCGGTTGGTGCCGCCGAACATCGCAAAACTCGGTGAGGCCGAACTGGTCGCGATCACGTTCTTGGTGTCGCCCACGGCGTAGCTCGCGTCGATCTTGAAGTCGTCGCCGGCGCCGGTCGGCAGGTTCTTGATCTGCAACGCCGCCATGACCGATCCGCCCCACTTGTCGGTCGGATGACCCGAGGCCGCCGACGCAGCCGTCGGCGCGGCGGTCGTCGCCGTCAGTGTGTTGTAGGAGGCATCGACGTTATGCAGCGCACCGGACAACTGGAACAGACCCCAGGCCTGGTCGACGCGGATGTTGCCGACGACATCGGGTGCGCGCACGCCGGCATAGGCGCTGCCGGTGACACCGATTGCGTTGAGGCCGGTCGACAGGTTGAAGATGGCGGTGCGGTCCTGCACGGTCGGATCTTCCAGGCCGATGGTGCCGGACACGCCATTGCCGAACTGCATCGTGTATTGGATGTTGTTCACGCCGGTGACGCTGTCCTGGCCGCCGAGCAGGAACGACGAGTTGTTGCCCGGATAGCCCTGCCAGGGCGTGGAATAGGCCGACGCCGACTTGCCGAAGGTGAAGCCGGCGAACTGGATGAACACGTTTTCGACCGTCAGATAGCCGCCGCCCTGGGTGCTCAGCAGGTTGGGATTGTTGCCGAGCATGGTGCTGAGCGCGTTCGGATTCTGAGTGGTGTTGCCCAGCGTATCGAAGTTGAAGTCACCCTGGGCAAAGGTGCGGACCACGCCATATTCGGTAGCCGTGCGGGTGTCGACCGTCAGCGCCAGACGCGAGCGGGTCGCGAAATAGTTGCGATAGCGGTTGCCCTGACCGAGATCGCCGCTCCACGCCGGCTGGTCGTAGATGCCCCCGTTGAACGTGGCGTCGACGCGCAGGTAGCCGCCGAGCTTGATGCAGGTGTCGGTGCCTGGAATATAGAAGAACCCCGCACCATACAGCGAACAGACCCTCACGTACTCGACCGCTTTGGCCTTGACGGGAAGATCAGCCGCCTGAGCCCCACCCATGGCGAGCATGCTCGCCGCTGAGCCGAGGATGAGGCGCTTAATCATCGTCATGTTAAACCTCCAAGTTGCATTTGTTCGGGAGGGGCCGGACCGCTGTTCCCCCCAGGGAGGTCCGACTCCCTCCCGTCTCGAAAAATCCGCCCAGCCGCTTCACGCCTTCCCCACCCGCTTTCGAACGCGAGAGACTTGAGCGAGCCACCTGCAACGGGACGATCGAGAACCCCCACCGTCATGACGACTATGCATGCGTCACTTCACTAATCAAAATACTTTATTAGATCAGTTATTAGATTGCGTGCCGGCTGTAACTTTTTTGCAACTGATCCTGCACCACAAAGTGATGCCGACAAGCGACACTCAGCCAGATTCAACCTTAATTGAGTTTATCACCCAACTTTTTTTCTTGTTTTAGACAACATATCGATGAAAATAAGTCATGGCAAAGATTGGCGCGAGCAGCGCGACGCTGCCGGAAACGGCGGCAAGCGCGATCAGGGGCAGCACTGCCCACACAAACGAGGATCTGATCAGGCGTTTCACCTGGTCGATCGCCGCGATCGGCGTTCACCTTGAGGAACTGCGGTATTTCTGGGCAAAGACGCTCGGTGTCAGCGGTCCGCAATGGATGATCCTGATGGCGCTGGCGGACCTGGATCAAGGCGACGGTGTGCCCGTCAACGTCGTCTCGAAGAAGCTGCACGTCGATTCCTCGTTCGTGACGACGCAATCGAAGCTCCTGGAGAAGAAGGGGTTCCTGCGCCGAAAGACCTCCGCTGACGATGCGAGGGTCGTGCAGATGTCCCTGACCGACAAGACCTACAAGCATATGTCCAGCTTGGCGTCGCAGCAGGAAACCTTGAACGCGTTCATTTTCGCGGAGTTTGACAATTCCGAACTCGAGGATTTCACCGGCAAGCTCACGGCGTTGCAAAATCGGCTGGAGAAAGCCTGCGTGAGGGTCACGCTGGATATGTGATCACCGGATCTTGCGGCCGAATCACGGGACGCCGTCCCAGATGGCCGGCCGGGTTCAGGCGTCGCGCCCCCTGCGCGCCGCGGCGTCCCACCGCCGGCCGTGCAGCGCGGTCAGGCCGAGGCGGGACTCGATCCAATCGAAAATGAATTCGTTGGCCAGGGTTGGGCCGCCGGCGTGTCCCTCCGACACCGCCGTTTCCTTGTTCGTGAATAGCTTGAGCGTTACGTCGCGGCCGTCCGCTTTCAGCTGCTCATACAGTTCTGTGACGCGCGCAGGCTCGAGCCATCCCGGCTCGCCGGCCGGGATCAGAACCGGACATTTGATGTTCCGCGCCGCCCTGCTCAACGTCGGCCGTATCTTGAGGCTCGGGTCGTGCTGCGCGACGCGGTCGCGCAAGAACTCGCGCTCATGCAGGTCCCAAAGGCCGCCGTCGCAAACGGCGGCCGCATAACGGTCGTCGAACGCGATCCCCCGCGCCACGAAGGAGGATCTCATTCCATCCGCAAGGATCGCGATCCCGTCGCCATCGATATCATCGCGCTCGACCAGATAGTCCATCATGCAGCCGACCGTCGCTTCGAGATCCTGGCGGCCGACGACCTCCTCGAAGGCCGCG